>Ga0070681_10001513_pt1 | contig 20594 bp, 18 predicted proteins | sample KBSC83BmetaG_FD_65650 | JGI IMG/M metagenome (GOLD analysis project Ga0070681, IMG submission 65650) | Corn rhizosphere microbial communities from Kellogg Biological Station, Michigan, USA - KBS C8-3B metaG | ecosystem: Host-associated > Plants > Roots > Rhizosphere | place: USA: Michigan... | reverse complement strand
CCCCACGTCACCCAACGCCAACGCGGCGGCTCCCGGGCAGGCGCGAACCGGTAGACGAAAGCGAGTCCGCCCACGGCAAACAACCACAGGAGCACCCACTGAACCGCGTCGACAGTCCACTGCACCCAGGGGCGCGTGCCGAGTATCTTCAAGCCGACCGGAATGGCGATGCCGAGCGCGATCATCAGCAGGAACCCGAGCACAGCGCCTACCGTGAGCACCAGCGAGACGAGCACCTGAATGAAGAAGTTGCGCTTCTCGCGCTCTCCATAGGCGATGTTGGCCGCTGACATCAACGCGCTCATCGCCGACCGCGCGCTCCAGAGCGCGAGGACCAACCCGATCGCGGCCGCAGTGCTCAGGGTGCTTTGGGCGTGGCCGGCGATGGTCTGCAGTTGGGTCTTGAAAATATCCCAGACACCCGGCGGCAGGACGCCTGAAAAGGCACTCATGTGCCTGACGACATCGGCGGGTGTGGCGAACAGACCATAGATCGACACGACGGCGGCCATTGCGGGGAACACGGAGAGCAGCGCGTACATGGCCATACCGCCGGACACGAGCGTAATGTTGTCAGAAGAGAGCCGCTTCAGAACTCGCAGGCTGACATCCCACCATCCCTTCGGCGGGATGTCCTGGGGCCGGTTGGCCTCGCGGCCACGGTCGGCTGCCGCTTCTTTCATTGTGAACGCTTGCGCTCTTGCAGTAGTCCGCAGAGCGCTCAGCAACGGATGTGCCCCCGCGGCAGCAGCGCGAACGTCACGGGGTTCGATTCATGCTGCCCCAACACACCACCCACACCCACTGTCCGCAAAGCGCCATGATCACGGATCAGCTCCAAGAGTCCTCATCGACTTACCGGTCCCCGTCGACACAGGAGTCGCGCGCCGACGGTTTGTCCGCGCAAGAGGCGCGGCGGCGTGCGCGCCATGACAATCTTCCAGTGACGACCCGGCGAAGGGACGATCGTGCAACGATCGACCGTGCGCTTAGCCCCCAGACGCTGGGATGGCTGAGCGTCGGGCTGGGTCTGACCGCGCTGCTGGCTCCCCGCTCTGTGGGCGCTCTGACGGGATTGGGCGAAAGGAGCGTCTTGCTGCGCTTGGTCGGCTGTCGCGAACTGGCCAGCGGCATGGGACTGCTGTCGCAACGCCAGCAAAGCGCCTGGCTTTGGTCCAGGGTTGCGGGCGACGCCATGGACCTTGCGCTGATCCTGTCAGCATGCGGCCCCGGTAATCCTGCGCGGGGGCGCGCGCTGACAACCGCTGGCGTCGTCGCGGCAATCACGGCGGCCGACGTAACCGCGAGCATCAGAGAGCCTTCGAGAGCCGCCCGGCCGCGATATGCCGCCGAAGCCACTCTTTCCGAAACGCTCGTCGTCAACAAAACGCCGCAGGAGTGCTACGAGTTCTGGCGCAACCAGGCGAATCTCGGCCGTTTCATGTCCGCGGTGGAGTCGGTCACCGCGCTCGATGAGCGTCGCTCACGCTGGAAGATGCGAGGCCCGATGCGCTCGAAGCTCGAGTGGACATCGGAGATTACCGCAGACGCGCCGGGTAGCCATGTCGGCTGGCGCACCCTGGACGGATCCGATGTCGAGCATGCGGGAGTGGTGCGATTTCACCCCGCCGCCGGCGGCCGGGGAACGCTTGTCAGGGTCGCGATGCGGTATCGCCCCCCTTTGGGCGGTGTGTTTGCCCGGCTGCTCGGGAAACATCCGCGCTTTGAAGTCCGTGAAGACCTGCGGCGGTTCAAACAACTGATGGAAACGGGCGAGATTCCGACGACCCGGGGCCAACCCTCCGGGCCCCGCAGCCTGTTCGGCCGCATGCTCTAGACTGCTGGGAGGAGCATTTCCTCCCCTTTCGCGCCCCCTCTTGTCACTATATATAGAGTGACCGGGAGGGGGCATGGATCTAGGCATTCGCGGCCGTAAAGCCATCGTCAACGGCGCCAGCGCGGGCATGGGTAAGGCGGCCGCTTTTGCGCTGGCGCGTGAGGGAGTGGACCTCGTCATTTCCGCCCGAAGGGAAGCGCGTCTGCTCGCGACGGCGGCGGAAATCACCGCCGCCACCGGAGTCGCCGTCATACCCGTGGTCGCAGATCATTCCACCGTTGACGGACGCGCACGCATTCTCGCGGCCTGCGCCGAGCCTGACATCCTGGTGGCGACCTGCTCGCCCCCACCCATGACGGAGGACTATCGTTCCATCGACGCATCGCAATGGCAGGCCAGTCTGGATACCGGTCTGCTGAGCCCGGTACATTTCATGACCGCCGTGCTCGATGGCATGATCGAGCGTCGATGGGGGCGGATCGTCAACATTTCCACGATCGCGGCGAAGTATCCGTTGGAACTGCGCATTCTATCCGGTGCGCCGCGCGCAGCGCTTGCGAACTACGCCGGTGCAGTTGCATTGCGTGTGGCTCCGCACGGCGTCACGATCAACAACGTGCTGCCTGGCATGTTCCATACGGCCTTTGTCAAAGAGCAGTTCGAAGCCCGAGCACAGGCTGCCGGGACTACGTACGAAGATGAGATAGCGCGTTTCGCCGAGGCCTACCGAATAGCCGCCCGCCGCTTTGGCGACCCGCAGGACGTTGGCGCGCTGGTAGCATGGCTCTGCAGCCAGTTTGCCGGCTACATCACCGGACAGAGCATCGTGATCGATGGCGGCGCGACCCGCTCCACGTTTTAAGACGGCAGGTATGGCGGTTGCTCCGCGAGCCCGTGGCCAATAGAAATATTTCCGCCGGGCAACCCGACAGGGTGGCGCCGGCACGGACGCAAGCTAAAGCGCAGATCACCGTCCAAACTTCGGAGGCCACGCCCTACGATGAGGCCGAGAGTCCCGTACTCTTGCAGCTGCGCTTGTTCGAGCTCTTCACTGGAGACATCGAAGGAGAGTCGACGGTTCACGCCCTCCAGGTCCGGGGCGACGATCATTCCGCCAGCATGGTCAGCGTGCAAAGATTTCGTGGCAGGCTGGGAGGACGTGAGGGTACGTTCGTTCTGCAAGGCTCTCAGATCGTCGCGAACGGCAAGATCGAGGCGACATGGTTCGTCGTTCCGCGATCGGGGACAGGCGACCTGCGTGGGCTACGCGGCGAAGGAGGTTTCGAAGGTGAATTTTCCAAAGGATCCACGGGCACGCTGAACTACTGGTTCGAGTGAGCGGTTGCCAACGGACTACGACAGATCCTCCATTCGGATCGGCAGCGTGCGCACGCGAATGCCCGTCGCGTGGAAGACGGCATTCGCCACCGCAGCGTTGGTTCCGACGTTGCCCAGCTCACCCAGTCCCTTCACGCCCGCGGGGTTCACCTGTTCGTCCGTCTCGGGCAACATGATCACTTCGACCGAGTCGACATCGGCATTGACCGGTATCAGGTAATCCTGTAAGTCGCGATTGACCGTTCGGGCGGATCGCGTGTCGATCTCGGTAGCTTCGTGAAGCGCCGAGCTGACACCCCATATCAAGCCGCCGAGAAGCTGACTGCGCGCCGTGCGCGTGTTCATGATCCGCCCGGCGGTGAACACGCCGAGAATCCGCGGCACACGAATCTCCCGGGTTCGCGAGTGCACCCGCACTTCGACGAACTCGGCGCCGAAGGCAAACATCGCCTGCTTACGCTCCGTTGAGCCACTCAACAGCGTGGACTGACCGGCATGGAGCTTTTTTACGGCATCCGCTGGCGCCCCTTCCGGGACGTACTCCGCGTACTCCTCGATGGCTCCGCCAGTGTGTGGGAGCCTGCGCTTGATCCGCTCGCACGCCAGAAGAATGGCCGAGCAGACGCTGGCGGTGCTGTTTGATCCACCGGAGACGGGGGCCGGCGGGAGCCGCGTGTCACCCATTTCGACCGTTACCGAGGAGACCGGGACACCGAGCTGCTCGGCGGCCATCTGCGCCGCCACGGTCCGAATGCCGGTTCCGATTTCCTGTGATGCCGATTGCACCAGAACGTGCCCGTCGGGCTCGAGGCGCACACGCGCCGTTGCCACCCCGACGTTAGTCGGATAGACGGCCGTAGCGCAACCCAGACCGACGAGCCACTCGCCGTCACGCATGGCGGCCGGAGCCGGGTTGCGTTCGGCCCAGCGGAACGCCTTTGCGCCCTCGGCATAGCACTCCATCAGATGGCGGCTGCTGAAGGGCTTTCCTTCGATCGGCTCGGTCTGGGTATCGTTGCGCCGGCGCAGCTCGATCGGGTCCATTTTCAGCGCATACGCCAACTCATCCATGGCGCTCTCCAGCGCAAACATGTACGGCAGCTCTGGCGGTGAACGCATGTATGCAGGCGTTTGACGGTCGGCCTTGACTATCCGCACCTGGCTCGCCACGGCGCCGTAAGCGTACATCCGCGTGGTCGCATCCGTTCCGGCGACCGCGTAATTGTCGAGTCTCGAAGTGAGCTCCCAGGCGTCGTGCCGAAAGGCCTTCAGGCGACCGTCACGAGTCGCACCTAGTTGGATTCGATGCCGCGTTGGAGCTCTGTAGGGCTGAGTCGTAAACGCCTGACTGCGGCTTACTACGCAACGCACGGGCCGATTGAGGCGGCGCGCCGCCAGCGCCACGATCGCGGTTCGCGGCGTGCTGGGGCCTTTCGATCCAAAACCTCCCCCCACATAGGGACTGACCACCCGTACCTTACTCACTTCGATGCCAAGCTGCCGGGCAATCTCCCCGCGGAACCCGTACACGGACTGAGTCGGCTCGTAGATCGTCAACTCTCCGTCACTCCAGGAAGCCGTGGTCGAGAACAGCTCGATGGGATTGTGGGTCTGCGTAGGCGTCCGGTACTGCGCATCCAACTTGACTTCCGAGCCCGCGAACGCGGCGTCGAAGTCGCCGACAGCAGGGTCTTCCTGCAGCATCTTCACTTTGCCCGCCGCGTTCAGCTCCTCTGTTCCCGGGGAGTCCAGATCCGCGCTCGCCGGCTCAATCGAATACTCCGCCGTGACACGGGCCGCGGCCTCTTCCGCTGCCTGGAAGCTTTCCGCAACGATGAGCGCCATGATCTGGCCGTCATGCCAGATCCTGCGCTCGTGCAGCGGCGCCAGCGAGGTGTAACTGGAGTTGGAGAATTGCGGCTTCGCGAGCTCGGCTACATCCCCATAGGTGATTACGTCGAGGACGCCAGGCACGGCCCTCGCGTCCGCGAACGAAATGGACTTCACTTCTCCGCGCGCAATCTTGCTGGTGACCAGGACAGCATAGGCGAGGTTCATCAGCGGAATGTCGGCAGCGTAGCGCGCTTCTCCGGTAACTTTGAGTCGCCCATCAACTCGAGGCTCGGGCGTACCCTGATTGGAACGCGGTGGCGGTGCAGCGGCACTCATCTCAGACCTCGATCTGCTTGGCTTGGAGGAGAGCGCGAACCAGCACCTGACGTCCGGTCTCTACCTTGAACTGGTTTCCCTTACGAGGCTGTGCGGCAGAGAATGCCGCGCGAGCCGCTTCGGCAGCGGTGGACTCCGTCAGAGGCCGGCCCTCGAGACTCGCTTCCGCCTCACGAGCGCGCCACGGAACCGTCGCCACGCCGCCAAGCGCGATACGCGCCTCCCTCACCCTGTCGCCATCGAGGTCCAGCGCGATCGCCGCCGAGGCGATCGCGAACTGATAGGACTGCCGGTCGCGGGCCTTCAGATAGAGAGAACGGCGCATCCACGGCGCCACCGGCACGTCGATGAAGGTGATCAACTCGCGGGGGTGCAGCGTAGTCTCCAGATCCGGGGAGTTGCCGGGTTGGCGATGCAGCTCGGCAAGCGGGATGCGCCTGATGCGCCCCACCGCGCCGTCCAGCGTCTCGAGGCTTGCGTCCAGCGCGATGAGGGCCTGGGCGAAGTCCCCGGCGTAGGCGGCTATGCAGCTCGAGCTCGTCCCCAGAAGAGCATGTTGGCGGTTGATTCCGTCGAGCGCGGCGCAACCGGAGCCGGGCGCACGCTTATTACAAGGCCACGAGGGGTCCCGATAATACTCACATCGCGTGCGTTGCAGGAGGTTGCCGCCGAGGCTCGCCATGTTGCGAATCTGCCGACTCGCCGCGAGAAACAATGTTTGATGGAGGACGGGCAGATTGCGCTGCACGAAGGGGTGATCCTCCGCTTCACTCATTCGTACGAGGGCGCCGAATCGCACCTTCTGCGGGGAAGGCTCGATCCGGCCGTAGCTCGCCCGCAAGGGATTGATGTCCACGAGCGCCGCAGGGCGCAGGACGCCAAGCGTCATGTAGTCGACCAGATTCGTACCACCTGCGATATAGCTGGCGCCTGAGGCCGCCGACAACGCCTCGCGTATGTCCGCTGGCCGGTGGTAGTCGAAACGCTCCATCAGATCTTACCGCTCCGAGAGGCCTGGGCTACGGCGGCGACGATGTTCGGATAGGCGGCGCAGCGGCATAGATTGCCACTCATGTATTCACGGATATCGGCGGGAGAGTTCGCATGACCCTCGTTGATGCAGCCTACCGCCGACATGATCTGCCCCGGCGTGCAGTATCCACACTGGAAGGCGTCGTGATCGATGAACGCCTGCTGCACGGGATGCAGCTCACCGCCAGGCTTGCTCAGACCTTCGACCGTCGTGACCCGAGCACCATCGGCCATCATCGCGAACATCAAACAGGACAGAACGCGTCGTCCGTCAATCAGAATGGTGCAGGCTCCGCACTGTCCGTGGCCGCAGCCTTTCTTCGTTCCCGTGAGTCCGGCCTCATCCCGAATTGCATCGAGCAAAGTGGTTCGCGGGTCCACGGAAAGAACGTGCAGCTGCTCGTTGATGCGCAGCGAGACCGTCGCCCGGCCACCGCGACCAGCCGCAGCGTGTGGAGGATCCAACCCAACCTTGGCAGCGCCAGGATCCGGCGGCAACGCTGCCGCCGAGCTCGCCGCCGCGCTCGAGATGGAGGTGCGGCGGCTGACCCAAGATGCGGGCTCGGGCTCTTTATCCATCAGATGACTCCTGCTGGCCGGCAGCATGCAAGCAATTTCCTCGCCGCCGTCGCCTGCACGCAGGGGCACGCGCCACCACGATCTGAGCCTGGGCGCGCTGGCCGGGGGCACATTCCTTGCGGCCGGCGCAAGCCGCCATGCAACTTTTCTCGCCTCGCGCCGTGATCGGAATGAAGGTCGGCGCGATTGGGGCGGTGATTGTCGTCATAGCGGCGATCCTGGCCTGGCGCAGAAGCGTCGCGCCGCGACCCGCCGTCGGTGCGCCGGTCGACCAACCGGTTCCTTTCAGCCACAAGCATCACGCGGGCGATGACGGAATCGATTGCCGCTACTGCCACACGAGTGTGGAGACGTCGGCTTTTGCAGGGATTCCGCCACTCTCGACATGCATGACGTGCCACTCACAACTGTTCACCGACGCGCCTCTCCTTGCGCCCCTGAGAGCAAGCTTCGCAGGACAACAGACGCTCGCGTGGCAACGGGTGCACGATTTACCTGACTTCGTGTATTTCGATCACTCCATTCACATCGCGAAAGGAGTCGGTTGCAGCACCTGCCACGGCGCAGTCGACACGATGCCGCTCACCTCGCGAGTCGCCTCATTGCACATGCAGTGGTGCCTCGACTGTCATCGCGAGCCTGAGCGCTATCTGCGACCGAAATCGCAGGTGTTCAACATGAAATGGCAGGCTCCGCCGGACCAACGGGTGCTCGGCAAAAAACTTCGCGCGATCTATCACATCCACCCCAGCAGCGTGCTCACCTCATGCTCGACCTGCCACCGATAGTCGACCGGCGCAGCTTCATGAAGCTCATGAGCGCCTCGATCGCGCTCGCGGGCGGCGCGTGTACGCGGGCTCCTCTGGAGCCCATCGTGCCCTACGCGCGCCAACCGGAGGGCATGGTGCAAGGAGAGCCCCTCTTCTTCGCGACCGCGCTGACCCGCGGTGGGTATGCCCATGGCGTACTCGTGGAAAGCAACATGGGACGGCCGACCAAGATCGAAGGCAACCCCGCGCACCCGGCCAGTCTGGGCTCGACCGGGCCGCTCGAACAAGGGCGCATTCTGGAACTGTGGGACCCGGACCGCTCGCGGGTCATTCAACACCTCGGACAAATCGACTCCTGGGAGAATCTCGCGAGCCTCATCAGGTCCCGAGGGCAGCGCTGGCAGGCGGACGGCGGCGAGGGGTTGCGGATACTGGCAGGCGGCGTCAGCTCACCGACTTTGCTGGCGCAATGGCGCTTGCTGCTGGAAAAGTACCCTCGCGCCCGGATTCATCACTACGAACCCGTCAACCGCGACAACGTCTATGCCGGCGCCCGCGCCTCCTTCGGCCGTCCGTTGGAGCCCGTTTATCACTTCGACCGCGCACGCGTCATCGTTTCTCTCGAGGCGGACTTTCTAGGCGGGCTTCCCGGACACGTGCGGTACGCCCGCGACTTTTCGCGCGGGCGCCGGCCAGAAGCGCGCAGTATGAATCGCCTCTACGTGGTCGAGTGTATGCCCAGTATCACAGGAGCCGCCGCCGATCACCGGCTGGCCCGTCGCTCCAGTGAAATCCATTCGTTGGCGCTGCGGCTGGCCGCCGCCACGACGGGTCCGGTTTCCGCGGATGCGCTTCCCTGGGTTCGCTCAGCCGCCGCCGATCTCCAACAGCATCATGGCGCTTCACTGGTTCTCGCGGGTGATGAACAGCCGCCCGAGGTTCATGCACTCGCGCATCATCTCAATGAAGTGCTCGGCAACCGCGGCGCCACCGTTGACTTCATCGCCTTGCCAGTGACCACCGCGCAATCCAATCGCGATTCACTCGCGCAACTGGTCGAGGATATGCGTCATGGCCGCGTAGACACGCTGCTGATTCTTGGGGGCAACCCGCTGTACGACTCGCCCGTCGATGCTGGATTTGCCGAGGCCCTGAGGTCCGCGAGCGTCTCGATTCACTTCGGACTGCATCACAACGAGACGTCGCGTCACTGCACGTGGCATGTCCCCGCTGCGCACGAGCTCGAAACCTGGAGTGACGCAACGGCATACGACGGGACGGTTACCATCCAACAGCCGCTGATCGCGCCGCTCTACGGCGGACGGCCCGTCCACGAAATGCTCGCCGCTCTGACGGGAGACTTCGATTCAACCGCGCATTCGCTGGTCCGGAACTACTGGATGGGCGTTTTCGGCAACCAGCAACCCGAGGAGCGATGGGCGAATTGCCTGCGCAGCGGTGTCGTCAGTGAGAGCACGGCGCGCTACGAGAACACCCAGGCCGCGAAGGCGGTTGTGGGCGATGCGGGTGCGACGGCCGCGGTGGGGACCGTGCCCGATCCGAAGGAAATCGAGCTCGCCTTCCGGCCCGATCCGACTCTGTGGGATGGCAGGTACGCCAACGTGGCTTGGTTGCAGGAGCTTCCCAAGCCGATGACACAGTTGACCTGGGACAACGCGGCCTTCATGAGCGACGCGTTGGCTCAGCAACTGCAGGTCACCAATGAGGACGTGGTCGAGCTCGAGGTCGGCAACCGGACGCTGCGGGCGCCGGTGTGGGTGGTACCCCATCATGCCGAGCACGCGCTGACTCTGTACCTGGGCTCGGGTCGTACCGCAGCGGGCCCGGTTGGCACCGGCCATGGCGTGAATGCCTTTGCCCTGCGAACGCAGAACGCTCCATGGTTTGCCGGCGGGGTGAAGGTACGGAAACTCAACGAACGGTACCGGCTCGCGACCGTCCAGTCCCATCACCGCCTCGAAGGACGTCCCATCATCCGGGCGGGAACTCTTGCCGACTACCTGCACGACCCGCAGTTCGCGCGCCAGGAATCGGACCGCCGTGCGGCCTCGCTTTACCCCGATGTGCCACGCGCAGAGTACGCCTGGGGCATGAGCATCGATCTGGCTTCCTGTATCGGCTGCGGCGCCTGCACGATCGCCTGTCAGGCCGAGAACAACATTCCGACGGTCGGAAAGTCAGAGGTCATCGCAGGACGCGAGCTGCATTGGATTCGCGTGGATCGCTACGAAGACGCGGCGGCCGGTGCGCAGCGGACGTTGTTTCAGCCCGTTCCGTGCATGCAATGCGAGCACGCACCTTGCGAGCTGGTCTGCCCCGTTGAGGCATCGGTGCATGATGCCGAAGGCATCAATGTACAGGTCTATAACCGCTGCGTGGGAACGCGGTTCTGCTCGAACAACTGCCCTTACAAGGTTCGCCGGTTCAATTTCCTGAGCTACTCGAAGGAGGATGCTCAGTCGGCCGCGCTGCACAACCCGGAAGTGACCGTGCGCATGCGCGGAGTCATGGAGAAATGTAACTACTGCCTGCAGCGTGTGGTGCGGGGGCGCATCAGCGCCGATCGGGACGACCGCGCACTGCGGGATGGAGAAGTCGTCACGGCCTGCCAGGCAGTGTGCCCGACTCAGGCGATCGTCTTCGGCGACCTCAACGACCCTCACAGCGAAGTGCGGGCCGCCAAAGGCTCGTCGCGAACTTATACATTGCTCGGCGAGCTCAACACGCGACCGCGCACGACTTACCTCGCCAGAGTCGTCAATCCAGCAACGGGCCGCGATCCATCAGAGGACGGCGGCGAGCGATGAACTCCACAGTGGCTTCTGAGGGTCCATCCCAAGCCACGGTGAAGGGCTCGTACACCTATGGCTCGATAACCGACAAGATCGCGGACATCGTCCTGGAGCGCCGTACGACGCCCGGCTTCGCGATCGCGCTGGCCATCGCCGGCGCGTTTACGGTGCTGTTCATCGTTGCCATCGCGTACCTCTTCGCGACCGGCGTCGGGATCTGGGGCGTCAACGAGCCGGTCGCCTGGGCGTTCGCCCTCACCAACTTCGTCTGGTGGGTCGGAATCGGCCATGCGGGGACATTCATCTCCGCCATCCTGCTCCTGCTGCGCCAGAAGTGGCGGACCTCCATCAACCGCTTCGCGGAGGCCATGACCATCTTTGCCGTGGCCATGGCCGGGCTGATGCCCATTCTCCACCTCGGGCGGCCCTGGTTCTTCTACTGGCTCATTCCGTATCCGGACGTCATGAATGTCTGGCCGCAGTGGCGCAGCCCGCTGGTGTGGGACATCTTCGCGATCTCCACCTACATCATCGTGTCCATTCTGTTCTGGTACATGGGGCTGCTGCCGGATGTGGCAACACTGCGCGACCGCGCGCACAAGCGCTGGCAGCAGGTGGTGTACGGGCTTCTTGCGTTGGGATGGCGGGGGGACGCGCGGCACTGGCAGCGCTTCGACACGACCTATCTGCTGCTTGCAGGACTTGCGACACCGCTGGTCATCTCCGTTCACAGCGTCGTATCGCTGGATTTCTCGATCGGAAATGTGCCGGGGTGGCACTCGACGATCTTTCCGCCCTACTTCGTCGCCGGCGCGCTGTTCTCCGGCTTCGCCATGGCGCTCACGCTCGGCATTCCCCTGCGAGCGCTCTTCAAGCTGCACGATTTCATCACGGACCGGCATCTGGCCAACATGGCGAAGCTGCTGCTCGCCTGCGGGCTCATCGTCGACTACAGCTACGCGGTGGAAACCTACACGGCCTTCTACAGCGCCGATCGCTACGAGACCTACGCAATCATGAACCGCATGACCGGGCCCTACGCATGGGTCTACGCGACGGTGATGTTCTGCAACGTCGTCACGCCCCAGCTCATCTGGTTCAAGCGGATACGCGCCATGCCGGTCGTGCTGTTCGCGATAGCCGCAATCGTGAACGTCGGTATGTGGCTCGAGCGGTTCATGATCATCGTCGTGAGCCTCCACCGGGATTTTTTGCCCGCGAACTGGGGCTTCTTCACACCGACGTTCTGGGACCTGGCCACGCTGGCCGGCTCGCTGGGAACGTTCGCGCTGCTGTTTCTGCTCTTCGTCCGGTTCCTCCCGGCGATCTCGATGTCGGAGATGCGCAAGCTGAATGAGGAAACCCGCGGAGTCGACCGATGAGCTGGTACGGAATCACCGCCGAATTCGGACACGCCGAGGCGTTGCTCGATGCTGTGCGCGCGACGCGCGGCCAAGGGTATCGCAGGGTCGAGGCTTACACGCCGTTCTCGGTTGAAGGGCTGCCGGAGGCGCTCGATCTGCCGCCTGACCGGGTAGCCCTCGTGACTCTGCTCGGGGGCATCGCGGGCGGCGCCGGCGCCTTCTTTCTCCAGTGGTACTCCGCGGTGATCGACTATCCGATCAACTCCGGGGGTCGGCCCTTGAACAGCTGGCCCGCCTTCATCCCCGCGGTGTTCGAGCTGGCGGTGTTGGGAGCGGCCCTCGCGGGGTTCTTCGGAATGCTGGCCCTCAACGGCCTGCCCAGGCTGCGGCATCCGATCTTCAATACACCCGACTTTCACCTGGCCTCCCGCAACCGGTTCTTTCTGTGCGTGCGCAGCGACGACCCGCTGTTCGATCTGGAAAAGACCGAGGCCTGGCTCAGAACCCTATCGCCCGTGACGCTCGCCCGGACGCCGGTAGGAGCGAAGCCATGAGAGTGCAGGCCGTAGCGCTCATCCTGCTTGCACCGCCCCTCATGGCCACCCTGTGCGGTTGCGAGAACGGCATGAAAGACATGTACGATCAGGCCAAGTACAAACCCCTCGCAGCGAGCCGGCTTTGGGCCGACGGGCGGGCGTCGCGGCCTCTGGAACCCGATACGGTCGCTCACAGCAAGGGCACGTTGGCCGGTACGACGAGCGGACGCGAAGGCCTTGCGCAACCCGGCACACAGACTGAGGCCGTTTACACGCCGGAAGCGTTGACGCGGGGCCAACAGCGGTTCGAGATTTTCTGCCAGCCCTGCCACGGCACGACAGGCGATGGCGACGGATTCATCGTGCGGCGCGGATTCTCGCGCCCACCCACTTACCACTCCGACCGGCTCCGCGGCGTCCCGGACCGGTATTTGTATGACGTCATCAAGAATGGATACGGCGACATGTATCCGTATGGCGATCGTGTCGATGCGAACGATCGCTGGGCGATCGTCGCTTATATCCGCGCGCTCCAGCTAGCCGAACACGCCTCCCTGGATGACGTGCCCGCGGCCGAGCGGGAGCGATTGGCAGGCAAGCATGACTGATGTTGCCAACGCGCTGCCCTCGCAGCCCGGGGTGCTCCTGCACTCCTACCTCTTCGCGTGGCTGTTCTTCCTCGGACTGTCTCTGGGCTCGGGCGGCTTGCTGATGCTTTATCAGCTGACCGGAGGCCACTGGATGCTGCCGCTGCACCGTTACCTGCGTGCCGCGCTTGCGCCCCTGCTCGCGCTTGCCCTCCTGTTCATCCCTGTCCTGTCGGGACTCGCCTACGTCTATCCCTGGGCGCACGGGAGCCACTCCGTCGCGGACAAGGCCTGGTACCTGAACAGCGCCTCTTTCGTGCTCCGGGCGATCATCGCGCTGACTTTGTGGCTGATACTGACCAGCGGACACCGCCGCGTAACCGGCCGCGATCCGCGCCTGAATGGACGCAGCGCGGTGGGGCTCATCGTGTACTTCGTCACCATGACGATGGCAGCGGTCGATTGGATCGGCTCGCTCCAGAGCGACTGGTATTCCACCGGATTCGGCCTGATCGTCACCACGGCACAGGGACTGGGCGCATTCGCCTTCGCCACGTCCTGCGCCACATTGGCGAGCTCGCGTGCGGGTAACCCACTTGGCCCCAGGGCCTGCGGGGATCTCGGCAACCTGCTCCTCGCCTTCGTCATGACCTGGATGTATCTCGCGTTCGTGCAGTTTCTGATCATCTGGGCCGAGGATCTGCCGCACGAGACCGTCTGGTACTTTCCCCGCCTCAGGACGGACTGGCTCTACATCACGCTCGGCTTGTTTGCCCTGCAGTTCGCTCTGCCCTTCTGCCTGCTGCTGTTTCGTCGGGTCACGCGCCGGCCGGGGTCGTTGGCGCTGATCGCCCTGACTGCGCTGGCGGGCAACCTGATCTATGTCAGCTGGCTGGTGTTGCCCAGCGTCAACCCGGGTGGAATCCACTACGGCTGGACAGACCTCGTGGCGCTCATGGCCATCGGAGGTGTGTGGGCTTTCTTCTTCTCCAGGGACCTGGAGAAGACCCGGCCGGAGCATTGGAGGACGGCCCATGGCTGACCCGGATCGCGAATCGCAGGATCTGAATATTCGCGGCGTGCTCGTGAGCTGGTTCGCGATAGTCGGGATGGTCGTGATCTCGATCCTCATCGCCTTCGGTCTCACAGCCCTGTTGGGCGAACACCGGACGGCGGACACCTCCGTAGCCATCGGCCAATTTCCCACCCCGCGGGTGGAGAGCCATCCACAGCAGCAGCTCGCTGAATACCAACACGAGCAACAGGCCAAGGCGGAGGGATATCGGTGGATCGATCGCAAGAGCGGCGTGGTGCACATTCCGATCGATCGCGCGATGCAGGTTCTCGCGGGCCGCCACAGGGCGGCGGATCGCAAGACCGGCTGCGCAACGACGCCGCGTGAGATTCAGCGGGATGTCGGGGTGGCGCCGCAGCTCGGGAAGACGATTCCGGGATCGTTATCGTTCCGTGATGAGCAAGGCCAGCCGCTGAGCTTTCTGGAGGTCCTGCACGACAAGCCGGCCATTCTCGCGCTGGTCTACTACAGCTGCTCCAACCTGTGCTCGCTGACATTGCGCAGCATCGGCGGCAGTCTGCATCGGTTGGGTCTCACGCCAGGACGCGATTTCGAGATCGTGGCGGTGAGCATAGACCCCCGCGATGGACCGGCCATCGCCCGATCCAAGCTGACGGAATATCTGAATCTGTTCGGCGGCCCAGCGGAAAAGTGCTGCGACAACGGATGGCACTTCCTCACGGGTACCCGCGCGCAGAGTGCCGCCCTGGCGCGAGCGGTCGGGTATCGTTATTTCTGGGACGCCGCCCAGTCGCAGTACGCACACGCGGCGGGGATCGTGATACTCAGTCCCCGAGGCGAGGTCACGCAATATTTCAACGGCATCGAGTTCCCTCCACGGGAACTGCGGCAAGCGCTCCTGAACGCCTCCGCCGGCCGCGTCAACTCACTGAGCGACCGGCTCTGGCTGCTGTGCTACCACTATGAGGCCCTGATAGGCCCGTACAGCACTTACATCACGATGGCCCTTCGGGCTCTCGGACTGGTGGTGATTGCCGCGCTCGCGGGACTGATCATCCGGCTCATCCGCACCTCACCGTGAACATTCTCCTGCCACCGACGTCTGCGGCATCCGCATTTGCGGGCAAGGTCGACGCGTTGTTGTGGACGATGACGGCGGTGACCGGGTTCGTTGCGGTGTCGATCATCACGCTGATGGTCCTTTTCTCCGTGCGCTACCGGCGCGCCGCGACCGTCGATCGCCGGATCGGCCCCGCCACGATCGGTGTCGGCAATCACTGGCTGGAGATCACCTGGATCTGCGTCCCGTTGGCAATCTTCGTGGCGTTCTACGTCTGGGGGGCGCGCCTGTATTTCGACTACGAGAACCCTCCGCTGGCGCCTCTGGAAATCGATATCGTCGCGAAGCAATGGATGTGGAAGTTGGAGCAACCCAACGGACGTCGCGAGATCAACGAACTTCACGTGCCCCGCGGGCGGCCGGTAAAGCTCGTTCTCAGCTCGCAGGATGTCATCCACAGCTTCTACGTGCCGGCATTCCGGGTGAAACGGGATGTGGTGCCCGGGCGGTTCGCGATTCTCTGGTTCACCCCGACCGTGACGGGCCGATATCACCTGTTCTGCGCCGAATACTGCGGCACGAATCACTCGGAGATGGGGGGCGATATCGTCGTCATGGAGCCACAGGCGTATTCCAGATGGCTGGAGCACGGCGCCGTTCAGCCGACTCTCGCGCAACGGGGCGCGGCACTCTACAGACAGCTGGGTTGCAGTGGTTGTCACACGCCTGGATCCGCGATCCACGCGCCGGACCTCGACAATCTCTACGGACGCACGGTGCCGCTGTCCAACGGGAGCTTCGTCAAGGTGGACGAGCAGTATGTGCGCGACTCGATCGTACAGCCCAGCCGGGACGTCGCCGCAGGTTACCGCGACGAAATGCCTTCGTTTGCCGGGCGGGTGAGCGAGGAAGACCTCCTGGAGCTGGTTGCGTACATCAAGTCCATGGCACCCGCTCAGGCGCCCGAAGGAGCAGGATCGCCATGACCTCCCTGTCCGCGGCCGAAGCCGCAAGCGCAACCGCACCCGCCATGCCGGCGCCCGCAGCCGCATCGAGTTATCTCGATGAGGGGTTCAACCTCTGGTCCTGGCTGACGACGAAGGATCACAAGCGCATCGCCATTCTGTACGCCGTCTCCATCACGGCGTTCTTCTTCCTGGGCGGCGCGGCGGCGACACTGATTCGACTCGAGCTGGCGACACCCCAGGGCGACATCGTTTCCGCGGAGACCTACAACAAGATCTTCACGGCCCACGGCGTGATCATGGTGTGGTTCTTCCTGATCCCGTCGATCCCGGCAACCCTGGGGAATTTCCTGCTTCCCCTGATGATCGGGGCGCGGGATCTGGCGTTTCCACGCCTGAACCTGCTGAGCTGGTATCTGTATGTGGCAGGGGCCCTGTTCACGGTGGGCATGCTCATCGCCGGCGGCGTCGACACCGGTTGGACCTTCTACACCCCGTTCTCAACCATGTTTTCCAGCACCTACGTCGTGTACGCCCTCGCGGGGGTGTTCGTGGTGGGATTCTCGTCCATCCTCACGGGTCTGAACTTCATCGTAACGACTCACCGCCTGCGCACCGCCGGGCTGACGTGGTTCCGCCTGCCGCTGTTCGTGTGGGCTATCTACGCGACGAGCCTCATTCTGGTCCTGGCGACCCCCGTATTGGCCATGACGCTCGTGCTGCTCGCGCTCGAGCGCCTGTTCGGCATCGGCATCTTCGACCCGGCGCTCGGAGGCGATCCGCTCCTCTTTCAACACCTGTTCTGGTTCTACTCCCATCCGGCCGTCTACATCATGGTTCTGCCGGCCATGGGAGTGGCGAGCGAGGTGATCACGTGCTTCGCGCGCAAGCCGGTCTTCGGATACCGCATGATGGCGTACGCCATCGTGGCCATCGCGAGCATCGGCTTCCTGGTCTGGGGCCACCACATGTTCGTCTCCGGGCAGTCGATGTACGCCGGGATGACGTTCTCGCTGCTGAGCTACCTGGTGGCGATCCCATCGGCCATCAAGGTATTCAACTGGACGGCCACCCTCTACAAGGGGTCGATCACCTTCGATGCTCCGATGCTCTACCTGCTCGGGTTCGTCGGACTGTTCATGGTCGGCGGGATGACGGGCCTGTTCCTGGCTTCCCTGGCCGCGGACGTGCATCTGACGGACACCTACTTCGTCGTCGCCCATTTCCACTACATCATGGTGGGCGGCTCAGTCATGGCCTACCTGGGGGGCATCCACTACTGGTGGCCGAAGGTGACGGGCCGGCTCTATCCGGAAAGCTGGGCCCGGTTCGCGGCGATCCTGATCTTCGCCGGCTTCAACATGACCTTCTTTCCCCAGTATCTGCTGGGAGTCGCCGGGATGCCGCGCCGCTACCATCAGTACGCTCCGGAGTTTCAACTGCTCAACGTCCTGTCCTCCGCGGGCGCCGCCATTCTCGCGCTCGGATATCTGCTGCCGCTGGTTTACCTGTCCTGGTCGCTCATGCGCGGGAAACGCGCCCCTCCCAATCCGTGGAACGCGGCCGGACTGGAGTGGCAGACGGCCTCGCCGCCACCGCCACATAACTTCGACTCTCCGCCGGCGCCGCCCCGGAAGCCTTACGACTACGATCCGACGCGCCCCGAAGCCCTCCCGGGCAGCGCGGCAGCCGCACAAACATGAACGCAACCAGCGCCACGGTTCGAAGGAACACCGATGAGGAGGTCGGACTGTGGGTGTTTCTGGCGACCGAGGTGCTGTTCTTCAGTGTGCTGCTGTTCGGCTATGTCGTGACACGCATTCACCACCCGCAGGCGTTTGCGCTTGCGAGCAAGCACACGGACATCGTGCTGGGAAGCGTGAACACCGCGGTCCTGCTGACGAGCAGCCTGACAATAGCCCTGTCCTCTGTCAGTCTGGAAATGGGTCGCAGGCGCGCGGCCTTGTGGCTTCTTCCGGCAACGCTGGTACTCGGCGCCACGTTTCTTGCCCTGAAATTCCTGGAGTACGCCCACGATATCCATGAGCAGCTCGTTCCGCTTCCGTGGCTGCACTTCTCGCTGAGCGGACCCGACGTCGCGGGCGAGAGGCTGTTCTTCTACATGTACTTCGTCATGACGGGAGCCCATGCCGTGCATTTGATCGTGGGTCTGGCGCTGGTCGCGGCGATGATCGTGAAGGTCGCTCGCAATGAGAACCCGGATCACAGCTGCGGGGCCGTCGAGCTGACGGGACTGTACTGGCACCTCGTCGACATCGTCTGGATCTTTCTGTATCCCATGCTGTATCTGATTTCCCGCACATGACCTCGACTCCCTCACAACAGGAGCCGATCCAGCCGCTGCCCGTAGCAGGATACGTCTGGGTGTGGCTGGCGCTGATGGTGCTTCTCGGGCTCACCCTCGCAAGCTCCTACATCCGCCTGGACGGATTCAACACGGCGGTGAACTTCGTGATCGCCGGGATGAAGGCAGGCCTGGTGGCCTATTTTTTCATGCGCCTGCGCTCGGGCGACGCGCTGGTTCGCATTGCGGCGGTGATAGGCGTGCTGTGGGCCTTCACTCTGACCGCGCTCACACTGGTGGATGTGCTGACTCGCCGGCCCTAGCCGTTCCGGCTAGACAAACGCGCCCTCGGGCGAATCGCCCAACATCATCCCGCCCAGGCGTTCGACGACCCCGTCGTTGAAGCCCAGATGCTCGTTGATCACGATGGCGTCGCGAAGCAGCGAGCCGAGCGGCAGAGTTTCGTACACAGCAGGCGCACCTACGGTGTCGAACATCAACTGGGCGACCTCACGCGCTGTGCGATGCGCGTGGATGCGCGCCAGCCCCATGTCACGGCGCGCCACAAGCGAACCCTGCCCCATGCGCACCACCTCGTCCCAGTAGCGACCGACGCTTTCATACACTGCGGCGCGCGCGGCCGCGTAAAGCATTTGCGCACGCGCGAGTGCGAATTTCACGCGCGCGAGGTTGCGCATGGGCGTCGGAGGCAATGGCAGGCTGATGACCCTCTCCCCGGCGAGTTGGAGCGTCACCTCGATCGCGCGGCGCATCAGGCCCAACGGGGTGCCGGCCATTGGGATGAAAACGGTCGCGGAGCCGGCATCGGCGTACAGCGGACCTGCGAATTTCGCCGGGCCTTTGAGCGTAAACGCATGGCGCTCGGGGACGAACAGGCGGCTGGCCTTATAGTGATGACTGCCACTGCCGGCCAGGCCGTTCGAATGCCACGTGTCCTCCACTTCGAAGGAGGCGGCCGGCGCGAGGATGAAGATCATGTCGCTCGGCGGCGCCGCTGCGGAGTCCATGACCAGGCAGCCACCCACCATGACATCCGCATGCGTGCAACCCGAGGCGAACCCCCACCGACCGGTCACGGAATAACCTCCGTCGACCCGCACTGCGCGCCCGTTCGGCGGGGCCTGCCCCGCCGTTATGCGGTCAATGGACGGGTACAGCTCGCGGGCGGCGGGCTCGTCCAGAAATGCACAGAAGTAGCCGCTGTCCGAACCGATCTTGACCGCCCACGCGACCGAAGGATCGCCGTAGCTGAGAGTTTCGATCAGCTCCACCTGCTGCGGCAGCGGCATCTCGGGACCGCCCCAGCTGCGCGGAAACATGATGCGGAAGACGCCGGCCGCTCTGAGCTTCTCGACGAGGTCGAGCGGCAGGCGGCGCAGCCGGCCGATTTCGCTGGAGCGGCTCTGGATCTCGGGCACCAGCGCCCGGGCGCCGGCGAGAATTTCTTCGCTGGTCATGGTTCCGCCTGATTCCCGATCCTGTGGCGCTCCCGTTGCCGGTAGCCTACCTTATCCGGGTCATTCAACGAGTCATCGGCAATGGATCGACGCGAATTTCTCGCAACCGCCGCCGCGGGCGCCGCACTCGCCTCGGCCCGGGTGTTCGCCCGGACCGGCGGCGGCGCGGATCTGCGGCTCACGTTGCACCCGGACGAGCGCGGCAACCCCATCGAGCCCGACTTTACGGGGCTGAGCTACGAAACCTCGCAGCTCAGCGACCCCACCTATTTCGCCCCGGACAACGTGCTGCTGGCTGCCTTCCACAAGCGGCTGGGCGCCTCGGGCATCCTGCGGATTGGCGGCAACACCAGTGAGTTCAGCGTCTGGACGCCGGATGGCGCGCGAGTCGGCAGCGAACCGTCCAAGGCTGCCGTGCCCAAAGTCGAGGCGACGGGTCCGGATACCGGCCGGGCTCCGCCGCCCCACCGTCCCGTCACGCCGCTTGCCCTCAACAACCTGCGCGGGTTTCTGGACCGGTCCGGGTGGCGGCTGATCTATGGTCTGAACATGGGCAGCGAGAGCCCGGAAACGGTGGCGGACGAGGCGGCCTTCGTAGCGAGTGTCATGGGCGAGAAGCTCGTCGCCTTTCAGCTGTGCAACGAGCCGGACCTGTTCCCCAGAAACGGGTTGCGCGGCAAGGATTACGGGTACGAGCAATTCGCGAGCGAATGGCAGCGCTTTTT
>Ga0070681_10001511_pt1 | contig 20608 bp, 18 predicted proteins | sample KBSC83BmetaG_FD_65650 | JGI IMG/M metagenome (GOLD analysis project Ga0070681, IMG submission 65650) | Corn rhizosphere microbial communities from Kellogg Biological Station, Michigan, USA - KBS C8-3B metaG | ecosystem: Host-associated > Plants > Roots > Rhizosphere | place: USA: Michigan... | reverse complement strand
CCGTCGATCGCGATGGACCCTTTCGCCACGATATAGGGCGCGAGATCGGGCGGAAAACTCACGGTCAGCCAGTGAAAATCGGCTTCGGCCCGGAATTCCCCGATATGGCCGATGCCGTCGACGTGACCCTGCACGAAGTGGCCGCCAAACCGTCCGTCCGCGCGCAGCGGCCGCTCCAGATTGACGTGGGTGCCCTTCACAAATCGGCCAAGCGTGGTGACGCGCAGCGTTTCGGGACCGACATCGGCCCCAAATACGTTGTTCTCAATAGACGTCGCGGTAAGGCATACACCGTTGACCGCCACACTATCCCCCAGTCCGAGCGCGGATGATAGCGATGATTGGATCGTCAGGCGCGCGCCACCGCTTGTGTCCTGGCGGTCGACGACTTCGCCGACGGCTTCAACGAGGCCCGTGAACATAACCTTCCGTCATCACATCTGGTCCCAGCGACTCGACATGAGGCTCTATCAACTCCGACCTCGAAAAACGGCGGCCGTTCAGAAACTTGACGCCATGCGGCCCCAACGATTTCGGTGTTGTGTACACCCGCATGTAGTCGACGACCTGTTCGAGCCAGGCTGCTTCGTGCAACCTGGCACCGCCTTCCAGCAGCAGTGACGTGACGCTTCGATCGCCAAGCGCACGCAGTCCGGAGCGAATCGTACCTTCAGTGACAACGATCGTAGCGCCACGCGCTTCCAAAGATTTTCGGAGATCGGAGCGATCCGCCGCCTCAGGAACCGTCAAGATCATGACAGGCCCTGCCTCGACTGTCGAGAGGACGCGCGCGTCCGGAGGGGTTCGCAGGTGCCGATCGAAAATCACGCGGATCAGCGGAAGCTCTCGGTAGGCTCCGCGCGCCGTTAACAGCGGATCGTCGATCAGAATCGTTCCAACACCTACTCCAATGGCATCAATTTCCGCGCGGATCCGCTGCGCGTGACGATTCGCCGCCTCCGAGGTCAGCGCTGTGCGGCGACCGGGGGCTTCACTGATGTACCCGTCCGCGCTTACCGCCGCTTTCAGCGTCACGAACGGCCGCCCCTCGTTCATGAGCGTGAAGAAGGGCTGATTGAGCAACACGGCCGCGGCTTGCCCTGTGCCCACCTCCACTCTGATACCGCGCGACTCCAGGAACGCGAATCCTCGTCCGCGCACCAGCGGATTGGGATCCTGGACGGCTGCCACCACGCGGGTGATGCCGGCGTCCGCGATTCGGGCGACGCATGGACCTGTGCGACCCGTGTGACAACACGGTTCGAGCGAGCAATACAGGGTCGCGCCTCGCGCTCGTGCGCCCGCCATATCGAGCGCGTTCACCTCGGCGTGCGGCGCGCCCGCGCGCGCATGAAATCCTTCGCCGACTATCACACCGTCGGCAGTGACGATAACCGCACCGACAACAGGATTGGGTGAAGTACGACCACGTCCGCGCGCCGCATGAAACAGCGCGCGCGCCATGTAGTCGGCGTCCGTCACGTCACCACTTCTCTTCGAAAAGCCCGTCGACGTACTCATCGGCCGAAAACCTGACGAGATCCTCGATGCCTTCGCCGACGCCGACGTACCGAATCGGCAACTTCAGGTCATTGGCGATCGCGACGGCCACGCCGCCCTTGGCGGTGCCGTCGAGTTTAGTCAACACGATCCCGTTCACGCCCGCCACGTTCGTGAACTCGCGCGCCTGCGAAAGACCGTTCTGCCCCACCGTCGCGTCGAGCACCAGCAGCACTTCCTGCGGAGCGCCGGACACCTCCCGCGACGCGACACGACGGATCTTGTCGAGCTCGTTCATCAGGTTAACCCGAGTATGAAGCCGGCCGGCAGTATCCACGAGCACGGGATCGCGGTGCCTGGCTTTCGCCGAGCTGATTGCGTCGAAGACAACGGCGGCCGGGTCGGCACCTTCCCGTGCGCGTACCATGTCGACGCCGGCACGGCCGGCCCAGATCTCCAGCTGCTCGACGGCGGCCGCGCGGAAGGTGTCGGCAGCGCAGATGAGCGGCTGCTCGCCGTTGCCCTTCAGCAAATTCGCGAGCTTCCCCACCGTCGTCGTCTTTCCGGTTCCGTTGACGCCGACGATGAGCGTCACCTGCGGGTGGGACGCGACAGCGATTGGCCGATCGACTGAATCGAACACGTCGCGAATTTCCTGCTTCACCAGATCGCGAAGGCTTTCGCCGTTGCGGGACCGTGTTTTTACAGCGCTGATGATGCGATCAGTCGCCGCGACGCCAATGTCCGCCGAGATGAGCAGCTCCTCGAGCGCCTCGATGGTGTCGACATCAACCGGAGCCGACCGCCGTGCAGGCTCGTCTGCACGACGCACGATCTCATCGAACCGATCGACGAGTTGCTGTTTGGTGCGGGAAAGACTCTCGCGGATGCGCCCGAACACGCCCATCAGTTGATCTTAATTGGGTAATTGGATAATGGGGTAATCGGGTAATCGGGTAATCGCTGATGGCGTCATTACCCCATGGTTTCGGCTTCGTGACGTTGCGGACGCAGCATCAGGGCCTCGACGGCGGTGCGAACGTCGGAGCGTCCTTCCAGAACCGCGGCCATTTGCGTCGCAATTGGAAGCTCGACACCGTGGCGGGCCCCGAGTGCGAGCGCTGCTGACGTCGTGTTCACACCCTCGGCAATCATCTTCATGCTCGCCAGAATTTCGTTCAAATGCCGTCCGCGGGCGAGCTCGATGCCGACGTGCCGGTTGCGGCTCAGCGATCCGGTGCACGTCAACACGAGATCGCCGAGCCCACTTAATCCTGACGGTGTTTCCCGACGGCCACCTGCTGCGGCCGCCAGCCTCGAAATCTCCGCCAGCCCGCGCGTGATGAGCGCGGCGAGCGCGTTGTGGCCGAGACCCAGCCCTTCGACGACACCGGCCGCGATCGCGATGATGTTCTTCAGCGCGCCGACCAGCTCGACGCCGACCACATCGGCGGATCCGTAAAGGCGGAAGTACGGGCTCCTGAATTCGGCCTGTACCATCTCGATGGCTCGAGGATTGGTCGAAGCGGCGAGCACCGCGGTCGGTAGTTGTTGCGCCACTTCAACCGCGAAGCTCGGGCCCGACAAGACGACGATCGCGGGATCGGGGCCCAGTTCATCCCCGATCACTTCGGACATTCTCAGAAGTGATTCCGATTCGAGTCCTTTCGTCGCGCTGACAATCGTGGCGCGCGGCGACACGTACGGTGCCGACGTGCGCATCACGGCGCGGCACCCATGAGAAGGGATCGCAGACACGATCAGCTCAGTGTCCGACAGCGCTTCCGCGATCGCATCGGTAACGGAGACCGAATCCGGAAGCGAAATATCGGGCAAGTACACCGCGTTCGCGCGGCGCTGTGCGATGTCGGACGCCAGGGAGGGATCACGCGCCCACAAGCGGACGTCGTGGCCAATGCGTCCGAGATGGACGGCGAGCGCGGTTCCCCAACTACCGGCGCCGAGGACCGTCACCCTCCGCATCAGGCTCTCACTCCAATGCGCCGTTCGGTTCCGAGCCAGACGCGTGCAATGTTCGACCGGTGGCGAAACACGATCAGGGTTGCGGCCGCGGCTGCGGCACCAACGATTGGCATCGGCGCGCCCATGGCATACGCGATCGGCGGAAGTGCGGCAGAGGCGAGGACCGAGCCGACCGAGATGTACTTCGTAATCCAGGCGGAAAGCACGAACACGGCGAGCGCGATCGGCACCGCGACCGGTGCCAGCGCCGCAAACACGCCGCACGCGGTGGCAACGCCCTTTCCGCCACGGAACCGCAGCCAGACCGGATAAACGTGACCAACGATCGCCGCAACGCCCGCAACCGCCGGCGTGGCCGTCGAACCGTCCAGCCTGGATGCCAGCAGGACTCCGGCAGCGCCCTTGCCAACGTCAAGGAGCGCCACGAGCACCCCCGCCGTCACGCCTGACGTGCGGAGAACGTTGGCGGCTCCGAGGTTGCCACTGCCCGCACGCCGCAAGTCGGGGGCACCCCAACGCTTCGCGATGATGAGCGCGAACGGCACCGAGCCTATCAGGTACGCGAGGACAACCCCGACCACTGGCTCAGTCTAGACCAGGAGGGCCGGAAGCCGGCAGTGGGCGGTCATCAGTCGACAGTCCTCAGTCGACAGTCATCAGTCGACAGTCATCAGTCGACAGTCGCTAGAACGACTGACGACTGGGGACTGACGACTGAGGACTGGGGACTGAGGACTTCAAGAATCTCACACTTTCCCGTCGTTTCCTCAGCGCGCCATCACGACACCGGGCAGCCGCATTTCACACAGTGGACAGCACTCACCAGAGGTGATGGATGCGTGGTGTCCTTGTTTCTTCGTGTCTTTTTCTGGCTCTCTCCGCGTTCTCGGCCGTAACGGTTGCGGCGGTCACGTCAACCCCCTTTCGGTTAGGTGCTCACAACGAGCCAATTGTCGGCGTCCTCATCAACGGACAGGGACCCTTTCCGTTTATCCTCGACACGGGATCGACGCACTCCTCGATCGTGGCCACCCTCGCCACCGCTCTCAACGCACCAATCGTTGCCAAAGCCGCGGTAACGTCTTCACTCGGTCAAGAAGTCCAACCAGTGGTGAGCCTGGCGACGCTTGCGGTTGGCCCTGTGCGTAGCAGCGAGGTGCTGGCTACTCAGGTAGCGGACGATCGCTTGGGGAATAAATCCGAGGTCCGCGGAGTTCTTGGACAGGACGTTCTGGCCAACCTCGTCTACACGCTCGACTTCGCCGCCAGAAGGATCGAGTGGAACCCGAATCTGCGGGGACCCTCATCACACCTTTCCATACTCAAGTTGAGAAGCACCGAGGGACGATTTCTGGCCGAGCTGCCGCAGACGGACACGACGCTGTGGCTGGTGCCCGATAGTGGCGCCGAGACGTTGGTCTTGTACGAACGTCCGGATCTGCAGTTGCCGCCGCTGACCGGCAGCAGGGGCCAGGCATTTCTGTCCACGATTTCAGACCGGCGGGCCGTGGAAACCGTTCACGTCACCCGTTTGGTCGTCGGACATACCAACCTCACCGACGTTTTAGCCGTCTTAGTCAAGCATGATGCCGAGGACCGGTCGCGTGGTGACGGATTGCTGCCGCTCGCCATGTTCGAGCGCGTCACATTCGACGGGCCTCGGCAGCTATTGATTGTGGAGCCCTGAAACAACGGATGGACGCGGATCCTCTCTATCGATTTGGCCCGTACGAGCTCGATGCCGGAACGTTCAAGCTGCGCAAGGATGGCGAGACGCTGGCGGTCGAGCCCAAAGGGATCGACCTTCTTCGGCTGTTGCTCGAGCGTGCTCCGCGTGTGGTCGAGAAGCACGAAATCTTTTCCATCGTGTGGAAGGACGTTGCCGTCAGCGACAACGCGCTGACGCGGCTCGTCACGCACGTCCGCAGAGTGCTCGAAGACGATCCGAAATCGCCGCGCTTCATCGAGACGATCGCCACGCGCGGCTACCGCTTCATCGCTGAAGTCACGCAGATCACCGAGCCTGCGCTCGCAACGGTTTCGTCCCCCTCCAGCACTGCGGCGGGTCGTCAGGCAGCCGCGTCGAGTCGTTTCAAGAGATTCCCGCTCTCCTATGCCGTAGCCGGCGGGCTCGTCGTTCTCTCGACCGCTGCGCTGATCGGCTCTCGTCTCGCGAAACGACCATCAGATGCAGCGTGGATGACCGACGCCGGCATCCCCGACGTTGCGAAGCTCGCCAGACTGCATCCCGAGCAGGTCACAGTTGGAAAGAGCTATGACGGGTTTCTTTCCTTCGCCCCGGACGGGAAGAGCTTCGCTTTCAGCTCTGATCGGGGCGGCACGCTCGAAATTCACGTACAAGGCGCCGCGCGCGGCTCCACGCCGACCGTGCTGACGCCGGATGGACGTCACAGCCTTCAATCGGCGTGGTCTCCCGATGGCCAATTCATCGCGTACCACGAGATTTCCGGCAACGGCATCTGGGTGGTGCCATCGCGGGGCGGTGTCGCACGACAACTCTCGGATTTCGGCGCCAGCCCGTCGTGGTCACCGGATGGTCGTCGCATCGTCTTCCAGTCCCTGCCGCTCACCTCGGTCGAAGGAATCGGGATCCCCGGCGCATTGTCGACGATCTGGCTCGTGGATCCGGCGGGCGGTGGTGCGCCCGTTCAACTGACCAAGCCGGGCGATCCACCCGGTCCACACCTCGTGCCGCGGTGGCTGCAAGATTCGCGGCATGTGCTCTTCGCGGCGATTGACTCGAGCGGGTCTCGGACCGCGCTGTGGAATATCGACATCGACACCGGCGAGCATCGTCAGATCGTCGCGGACCGGCGCCTGACTCCGGATTACGTTGTTGCGCCTGGCGGGCAGGCCGTGTATTTCATCGCAGGGGATGCCGACACGATTTGGTGGATGCCGCTCGGGCCCGGTGGCACGTGGCAGGCAGATCCGCAACCGACTGGTCTCGCGGTCGGTTCGGCGCAGATTGCACAGCTCGCGATTTCTGCAGATGGCAGGCGGCTTGGCTGGACCGGACTGGAGTCCTCGGTTCAAGTGTGGGCAACGAGCGAGCAATCCAGCGACGGATCCAACCAGGGCGTCGTACCTCTCGTGCAGGGACTTGGTGTCTGGTACGGAGTACCATCTCCCGCTGCCGATGGACGCATCGCGCTCGGCGGGGAACGGCCGGGTTCGAATATCGATTTGTTCCTGCTGCCTCCACGATCGCCGCTGCGTCAGATCACCAGCGATAGATCGAACCATTTCGGCGCTCAATGGATGCCAGGGGAGCGTGAGATTGCGTACGTCACCAATACCCCGGATGGCGGCGTATTTGGAGCAATCGATCCCAGTAACGGGCGGACGCGAACGCTGTTTCGTCTTGCTGATCTCCCCAATCCACCAGGACCCAGTCAGCGCTCGAGCGCCTCGCCGGCGGCAAACCTCAAATTCAGCCCCGACTTCTCCAGGCTGGCAATGGCGATCGTGCAAGACGGGAAACTCAACATCTGGGTTGCGGGACTGCGGCAGCAGCGCCCCGACGGAACGCTCACTCAACTCACGTTCGAAAAAGAGGGTGGCAGCTACCCGGTGTGGTCAGCGGATGGCCGCGCCATCGCGTACGAGTGCAACGAGGGCACGGATACCAACGTCTGCGTGATCAATGCTGACGGCAAAGGACGTACGCAGCTTACACGCGAACACGGTCAGAGCTGGGTGGGCGGTTGGAAGCCGGACAACGATACCGTTCTCTTCGCGGCCGAGCGCGCCGGCGTGTGGAACATCGAGAGCGTTTCGCGATCAACAGGTCAAATCGGCGTCCTGACCCACTTCACCGTTCCGCAAGGTCACGTGCGGTATCCGAGATGGGATGCGTTCAATCATCGCGCCGTCTTCGAGCGTGCGCAGACCACCGGCCGGATCTGGTCAGTCGAACTCCCGCGGTAATCGCGGCGGACTTAAAGGTTCGCACTACGAAGCGGACTCTCGACGAGTTTCATGTACGTCGATCCGTCCGATGACACGCGGCTCTGAAAAAGCGTCACCGCTTTGACATCGACGCGGGCAATTGTTTGAGGTTGCGCACTGCTCATCGGCGGTCGATCCAATGGCCTGCTGTCGCGCCAGCGCCCTAGCGTGAGATGCGGGCTGAACGGACGACGCTCCCGTTCAACGCCGATGCGTTCCAGGCGGTCTGCGACGATCGACTGGACGCGAATCATTTGCTCAGCCCCGGACTTCACCCCTATCCAAAGCGCACGGGGAGCGCCGCGTGGCGGAAACGCGCCGATACCGCCCAGCTCGAATCGAAATGGCGGATGCTCAATCGAGTCGCGCATGGCCTCGACGATTCTTGCGGCCCGTTGGTCGGTGACTTCTCCGATGAACACCAGCGTAATGTGCAGCTGATCGTGTTTCGTCCAGCGGATCGACGAGGCACGCAAGGTTTCCTTGAGGCGCGCCTGCTCGTCGACGACCCGACTCTGCGCGACCGGTCCGATTTCGATCGCAGCAAAGAGCCTAGGCATCCGACAACAGCATCAGCCGCAACATGTTCATGGCGGCCTGCGCCGACTGAAATTTCACCATGTCGCGTCCGCCGAGAAACTGGAACATTCGAATCTGTGTCGCTGACGGCGTCTTGACCGCAATCGCCACCGTTCCTACGGGCTTCTCGGGCGTTCCCCCTCCGGGTCCGGCGATCCCAGTGATCCCGATTCCAATGTCGGACCCGGATCGCTCGACGATGCCTCCGGCCATCGCGGTCGCGACGGGTTCGCTGACGGCTCCATGGGCCGCGATCAACGCCGGAGGCACGCCCAGCATCTCTTCTTTGGCGCGATTGCTATAACACACGACTCCACGATCGAAGTACTCGGAGCTCCCCGGCACGTCCGTGATACGCGACGCGAGCAGTCCTCCAGAACAGGACTCCGCAACAGAAATGGTGAGCTGCTTCTCGCGAAGCAAGTCGCCAATGACCGCTTCGAGCTGTCGACCGTCAACGCTGTAGATCGTGGTTCCAAACAGGTCGCGAAGCTCCTGGACCGCGGCGTCCAGCGCGGCTTCCCCTTCCGACCGGCTGGCTGCAGAAGCGGTCAGGTGAAGCTCAATCTGGCCCATGACCGCCAGAATCGTCGTCGCGATGGGAATCGGTGTGGAGAGCCATCGGCGGTAAACCTGGTGCGCACGTTGGTCGACATCGGACTCGGTCCGGCCTGTGAGCTTCAGCACGCGTCTGAACAGTCCCGCACCCCCGGTTCGCGGCTGCAGTCGATCGGCGATCAACGCTTCGAGCATCGGCGTCATTTCGCGCGGCGGCCCCGGAAGGACCGCGATGATCGTGCCCTCTCGCTCGACCCACAAGCCCGGCGCGGTCCCTCGCGGGTTCTCAACAACGGTCGCCCCTCTCGGCACGACGCCTTGCCGGCGGTTGTTGTCCGGCATTGTCAGTCCGCGACGCTCGAATCGCTGACGGATGCGTTCGACGATCGCCTCGTCGACGTCGATCGGGACTTTGAGCGCGCGCGTCAACGCGTCGCGAGTGATGTCATCTTCGGTGGGACCGAGTCCACCGGTACATATGATCACATCGATGTGCCCGATGCCGCGCTCGAAGATCGACGCGAGCTCGTCCACGTCGTCGCCGACGACAGTTTTCAGCCGCACGTCGATGCCGATGGCGTTCAGTCGTTCGGTGATCGCGAGCGAATTTGTGTCGACGCGGAAAGGCGTCAGCAGTTCGCTTCCCACGGCGACAATCCAGGCCTTCATGTGGTAATTGGATGATGTGGTGATTGAGTAATGGAATTGATAATTGGGCCATCGGGTCATCGAGTCCGAATCGATTACTCAATGACCAGATTATCCAATTACCCGATTTGAGACGGCCAGAATTATGCGGAGCGCCAGGTTCGCATAGATGGCGGCCATCAGGTCGTCGGCCATCACCCCAATCCCGCCGTGCAGTTGTTCGAGTTTGTTGGCCGGAAACGGTTTTACGATATCGCTCAGGCGAAAGAGCAAAAATCCTAGCGCGGCTCCGACCCAGGTCACCGGATTCAGAAATAACGTGACGAGCATTCCCAGCACTTCGTCGATGACAACCGGGCCTGGATCGGTGGTGGCGAAATGACGTTCGGCGACGCTCCCGCTCCACGAACCAGCAACGAAGATGACCGCAATCAGTGCGAGCTGAAAGGAAATATCTGCGGGGAGAACCCACCACAGCACAAGGCCGGCGAGCGAGCCGAATGTGCCAGGAGCAAACGGGATATAGCCGACGCCAGCCGACGTGGCAAGCGCCAACGCGACGAAACGCATCACTCCAGGTGATTCGACCTATGCGCCTGCACGCACGACACGCGTCCCTGAGAACCGATCGTGAAGGCCGCGGCGGTCCTGACTGAAGAGCGCCGTCGCAAGACCCAGTCCTGCCGGAACGGCCAGCACCGTCCAGACGACCGTACGCACTATCGCATGCGCAAAGTCCGGAGAAACACCAGCGTCGTCGGAGATCACTTTGATTCCAAGCGCCATCTGGCCCATGGTCTGTCCGCCCGCTGTGAAAAGAACGAAGTAGCTGATGTTCTGCGCGATCAGAAACGCGATGAGCGGGATTTTCGGCACGATGGCGAACTCGCCGAAGGTGACTCCCACGATCTGCATCGTGAAATAGACAACCGCCACGTCGATAGCCGTCAGCACCACTACGTCGATCAACGCCGCGAGCACTCGCGCTGAGACCGCCGCTGGCGTGCCCGCAGGCGTCGTCGCCGGCTCCGGAGCGCGCGGCGGATAGGTGACGGCGCGCCTCACCGGCGGGGTCGGCAACGACGCCGCCATCTTCGCGTCGAGATCCGCAGGAAAGTCGAGCGACGGCGGTGTCCGCGAATCCCGCCGCAGTTTAGGCACTTCCGGGGTCGCGCGACGGACGGCCAGCGGCGTCCGTGGCGGCGATGCCCTCGTGATGAGCGGCACGTCGTCGGTGCCGGTCGATCCGAAGAGAGGCAATTCCGGTGTTGGCGCGGGAGGCGGGCTTATCTGAACCGATCCGATTTGGGCCGTGGCTTCAGGTTTCGGTTCCGGTGAAGACAGACTCAAGCCGGCATCGACGAGCGCGAGGTCCGCAAGCGGCCGCGGCGTATTCTGCGAGCTGGGACGAATCGAGAGATCGAGAAGCGCTGGCGAGGAGCTGAGCGAAAAGTCATAGCCGCAATTGGGGCACCGCTCGACGTGCTTGAAGCCAAGATACCCGCATTTGGGACACTTCATGGTTCGTGCGCATCTCCTTTGGCTGACGGTTGCGGCGAGAGCGAAGTCAACCCGATCAACTGCTTCTGGATGTCCGCGCGAAGGTGGTCGGCGTCTGGCTTCTGCGGATCGGTCGCGGTGACGAGATCGAGCGCTGCCAGCGCATCGCGCAGCCGTCCATTTGCGACGAGGGCTCGCGCCCGCGCCAGCGCCGTGTCTCCGCGGCGCGGAATGAGCATCTCGTCGTTCGAGGCTCGCGCGACGGGAGTTCCCGTCGCCGCCGATGGCCGGTCGAGCAGCGCTCGCCAGTCTGATCGAAACGCGCCAGCGCCGAAGGCCGTGGCTGCCACGATGACCACTATCAGCAACACGAGAGTGACCCACGCACCTGGAGATGTGGCGGTCACGGTCTCGGGAATCGGCACGGCGCGCGCGCGCCGGCGCGCCGCTTCCATCTGAGCCTGACGCGCGCCGTGATCGAGTCGATTCAAACGATCGAGGATCGCGAGCGCCTCATCTGGCGGCGCGCCCTGGCTGATCGCCGCTTCCAGCAGCCGCCGCGCTTCGCTCGACTCACCGCGATCGAACGCGGCTACGCCGTTGTGCAACAGCTCTTCCGATTCACGCTGCCGCTCGGCGAGCGCGCTGCGAGCGCGATCGATGTAGGCGCGGGCGCGGGCATGATTCCGGTCGAGGAACAACGCTCTCGTCCAGACGTTGATCGCCTGATCGTACTGTCCGGTGAAATAGTGATCGAGGCCAGCGAGGAGCAGCCGCTCGATCTTCGCCTCACGATCCGCTTCCGACACGGGCTCATGCGCGCGCGTAGGGTCGTGACGAAGCGGGTCGGACATAGGTTTGGGTTCGAGGACCGAGGGATTATAGCACTCGGCCTTTCAGGAGTACAGTGCCTTCAGATGTCTCTGATCGAATGCGTACCGAACATCAGCGAGGGACGTCGGACATCAGTGATCGAAACTCTCGCGATGGAAGCTCGCTCGGTTCCCGGCGTACGGCTCCTCGATTTTTCCGCCGACCCATCCCACCACCGATCGGTGTTCACGATGGCGGGCAATCGCATCGCGCTCAGGCGGGCGGTGCTCGCCATGGCCTGGACTGCCGTGCACACGATCGATCTTCGGACGCACCGCGGCGAACATCCGCGCATGGGCGCCGTCGACGTGGTGCCGTTCATTCCGCTTGGCGATACAACGATGAGCGAGTGCGTGGAACTGGCCCGTGATGTCGGCCAGTCCATCGCGGAACGGCTGGAGGTGCCGGTGTTCCTGTACGAAGAAGCCGCATCCCGAGACGATCGCCGACGGCTCGAAGACATCCGACGCGGCCAGTTCGAACAGCTGCGGGCGAAAATGAACCAGCCAGAATGGGCGCCCGACTTCGGACCCTCGAAGCCGCACCCAACCGCAGGCGCGACCATCGTCGGCGCGCGCCGGGCGCTCATCGCCTTCAACGTCAACCTCACGACGGATCGGCTCGACATCGCCAGGCGCATCGCCGCTGCGGTTCGAGAACGCAGTGGCGGCTTAGTGAACGTCAAAGCGCTCGGGCTGGCTCTTCCCCATCGCGGCATCGTACAGGTTTCAATGAACCTGACCGATTACGAACGTACGTCAGTCCAGACCGCCTACGATCGCGTGGCTGCGGAAGCCTCACAGTCAGGGGTGGAGGTACTCGAGAGCGAGCTGATCGGATTGATTCCGGAAGCCGCGCTCGCCGGCACGAGCGCGGATCGTCTTCGCCTGCGCGGGTTCTCGGAGAATCAGATCCTTGAACGGCGACTGGAAAAAGCCATGTAATTCAGAATTAGAAAAGAATTAAGAAGGAGTCCATCGTCCGTCGTCGACGCGAAATCGCGTCACCTTCCTGATTCTCAATTCTTAACTTCACCCGCGCCGTCGTCGTCAGCGTCAGCGCGCCTGGCCGGCGCGATCCCGAAGGTCCGCATTTTGCGATAGAGATTGCTCCGCTCGACGCCGAGCATATCAGCGGTTCGCGACATGTTCCCCTTCTGCTCGTCCAGCGTCCGCAAGATGAGATCGCGTTCGAACCGATCCCGCGCCTCATGGAGTGTCAGCCGCTCAGTTGGCGACGGTTCCGCGAGCGGGGCCCGCGGGACGCCGGCGTGGTCGAGAAAGCTCAAATCTTCGACGGTGATCGAATCGCCCGGCACCATGATCATCAGCCGCTCGATGACATTGCGCAGCTCGCGAACATTTCCAGGCCAGCCATACTGTTCGATCACCGAGACGGCCGGCGGCTCAAACCGTTTCAAGCGTCGGCCGTACTCACGTGCAAACTCCGCCATGAAGTGATCGGCAAGCAGCGGGATGTCTTCGCGGCGATCGCGCAGCGGCGGCACGAAGATCGGGATGACGTTCAGGCGGAAGTAGAGATCTTCGCGAAACCCGCCGGAACGGATTTCCGCCTGGAGATCCTTGTTCGTCGCCGCCAGCACGCGGGCGTCCACCGTAATCCGATTCGTGCCACCCACCGGCTCCATCGTTTGTTCCTGCAGCACGCGCAGCACTTTCGCCTGGGTCTTCACGCTCATGTCGCCGATTTCGTCGAGGAAGATCGTGCCGCCGTCGGCGACTTCGAACTTGCCGCGGCGGTCGGCCACGGCGCCCGTAAAGGCGCCACGGACGTGACCAAACAGCTCGCTCTCGATCAGCTCTTCGGGAATGGCCGCACAGTTGACTTCGACGAAGGTCGCATGGCGCCGGCGGCTGAGCGCATGAATCGTGCGCGCGACGAGTTCTTTGCCGGTTCCGTTTTCGCCGTAGATGAGCACGCGGCCATTGGTTGGGGCTGCCATGGCCACCTGGTCGCGCAGTTGCCGCATGGCCTGACTCTCGCCCACCATGGTGCGCGTTTTATCGACACGCGCCCTCAGCACGCGATTTTCGTCCTCCAGACGCCGCTGGCGCAGCGCATTGCGGACGACCAGGACGGTTTTCTCCAGTGAGAGCGGCTTCTCGACGAAGTCAAATGCGCCGAGCTTGATGGCGCGAACAGCCGACTCGATGTTGCCATGGCCCGAGATCAGCACGACCTGCGAATCGACCTGCCGTTCGCGCAGCCGCGCGAGCGTGGCCAGCCCATCCATGCCTGGCAGCCAGACGTCGAGGACGATTAGATCGACCGGGCCGCGTGTGACCCGATCGAGACATGCTTCGCCGCTCGCCACCGCCTCAACGCTGTAGCCCTCGTCGCGCAGCACGCCGCTCAGCGAGCTGCGCACGCCAGGTTCGTCATCAACGACCAATATCGTGGGCTTCATACTCTGTCGCAGCTCTCGGTACAGGTTTCAGGCTCTGGACTTCAGGGTTTTGCAAAAGCCCAAAAACCAAAGTCAGACTCGTTCACGCTGGAAGCTCGATTGTAAATCGGGTGCCGCGCGGGACGTTGTCGCCGACGTCGATATTGCCGCCGTGCTCCGCAATGATTCGCCGAACGATCGCAAGACCAAGGCCACTGCCCCGCCGTTTGGTGGAGTAGTACGGCAGGAAGAGCTTTTCACGCTCCGATGCCGGGATGCCTGGCCCGTTGTCGGCCACGATGATGCGAACCAGGTGATTCGGCTTATCACCCTGCGTTTCAACGGAGATGTTGCCGCGGCGCTCCATCGCCTCGACGGCATTGTCGACGAGATTGATGATCACGCGCCGCATCTGTTCGGGATCGAGTCTCACCGGCCCGGTGTCGGCAAACTGATGCTGAATGCTCACCTCGGTGAACAGCCCGTCGTAGAGCGCCAGGGTGTTGACGATCAACTCGCGCAGATCGGTCGGGACCGTTCGCGGCGTCGGCATGCGCGCAAACTGCGAGAACTCATCAACCAGGCCTTTCAGCGACTCCACCTCACCGACAATGGTCGTCGTGCATTCGTCGACGAGCGCTCGCGCGCCCGAGGGGGCATCCGTGAAATGACGACGCAGCCGCTCGGCCGACAGCTGAATTGGCGTGAGCGGATTCTTGATCTCGTGCGCGAGGCGCCGCGCCACTTCGCGCCAGGCAGCAACCTTCTGCGCTCTGATGAGCGGCGTTACATCGTCGAGGACCAGAATCTGTCCTTCCGGTATTCCACTCTCGCCGATGAGCGATGTCGCCACCACGGCGAGATGCAGTTCCTGTCCATCCCGCGAGATCGCCAGTTCCTGTGCGACAGGCATGGACGCGCTGCGGCCGGATCCCGTCAGGACTATCGACAGCGCCTCGAGATCGGACCGCGCAAAAATCGCGCGCACTGGCTGACCGACGACGGATGGATCGAGGCTCAAGAGGCGCAGAGCGGCGCTGTTAATCGTCGTCACCGCCCCACTCGCGTCGACGGAGATAACGCCGGTCGTGATGCGCTCGAGAATCGTCTCGATGTAACGCCGCCGCTGTTCGACCTCCTGGTGCTTGCGTTCGAGCTCGATCGTCGATCGCTCGACTTTCCGGCGGCTTGTCGCCAGTTCTCCCGCCATCGTGTTGAACGCTTCGGTCAGCGCGCCGAACTCATCATCGCTCTGCGGTTCGAGATGCTGATCCAGCCGGCCGGCGCCGATTTCTCGCGCCGCGGCCGCCAGCATCTGCACGGGACGCGTGATCCGTTTCGCGAGATAGAGCCCCATCCAGATCGAGCTGACGAGAATCAGCAGCGTGACCATCAGGAAGAATGACAGGTACACGCCAGTCAGCGGACGCTTGAGGACTCGCAGCTGGTTGTAGTCTTCGAACGCCTTCGTCATGCGGCGCGACCGCGCGGCGAGATCGCCGGTCAGGTAGTCGGTCGCCACCACGACGCCTGAGGCGCGACCGTCCGCTTTCGCGTGAATGACGGAGGCGGCGTGCAGCAGATCGCCGGAGTTGCCGAGCGCCTCGATCGATCGCGTTTCCTTTGAGCCGGCGAGCACCTGGGCTGCGAGACGTTCAGCCGCGGCTGGCGAATAGCCCGGCGGCACCGAGGGAGCCGCCATGTCGATGACAGATTCGAGGCCCTGAAGATTTCCGACCGCCGGGCCGACACGATACACCTCGATCATCTGGACGCGCTGCGATGCCACATCGGGGGCAATCAGCGCGCGCAACTGCGTCACGTCGGGATTGGCGAGATCCACCGATGCCAACGCGCGCGCAATGCGGGTCGCCTGGTCGGTCACGAGCAGCTGCCGCTCCTGGTAATAGTCGCCGGCGATCTGATTCGCGGACGACAGAATCTCGTCCATCGGCGCGTTGAACCACCGCTCGACGCTGCGATTGATCAGCTCGCTTCCGACCGCGAGCACAAGGACGGCCGGCACCAGCGTCATCCCGAGCAGCAACGCGACGAGCTTGGCGCGGAAACGGGCAAACGGAAGACCGCCGCGCCGTTCGACGATGAGTTTGACGATGTTGCGCGCGAGCACGAACACCAGCGCGACGAGCATCGTGAGGTCGGCCGCGGTCAGTGCGTAAAGAACGAACTCGGAGGTGAAGTCAGGCGAGAAGCGGGATCGGTTGGCGACGGCGAGAATCGCCGCGAGCAGTCCGATGAGGACGACGATCCCAAGCAGGATCAGCCGCGGATTATCGCGGAACGGACGCCGTCCGCCAGGCGCAGCGGGCTGCGGCGCTGAGGCGCTGGCGCGTCGCGGCGAAATTGACGTCACAGACGCCGGCATTGCATTTCGGGCTCTTGTTCTGCCTTGGTACGGAGTGTCCGGCTCTAGCCGGACCTCACCACGCTATTCTTTCGCATTGAGCAGATCTTTGAGCTCGCTCATGAACTCTCCGATATCGCGGAAATGCCGATAAACAGACGCGAAGCGGACGTAGGCCACCTTATCAAGAGCTTTCAATTCTTCCATCACCGACGCGCCGATCTCCGCCGTCCCAATCTCACGTTCGGGCCGTTCTTGAAGGGCCGACTCCACGCGGTCAGCGATGGCTTCCACGGCGGCAGGGCTCACGGGACGTTTCTCGCACGCCTTGAGCAGGCCGGCGAGCAATTTCTGGCGGTCGAATCGTTCGCGCGACCCGTTCTTCTTCACGACCATGTACGGGATCTCGTCGATGCGCTCGTAGCTCGTAAAGCGCTTGCCGCACCCGAGGCATTCGCGACGCCGCCGAATGACTTCGCCTTCCTTGCTTTCCCGCGAATCGACCACTTTGTCGCCCAAATGGCCGCAGTAGGGACACTTCATCGTCTACACCGTCCGTCCCGGATCCGGTTGATCCGCCAGCTGCTTCATGGCCGATATGTTCAGACCTGCCTGCGCAGCGAAGAAAAGCCCGAGGAGCAGGTTTGGACCGATCGTCAAGGCATGCAGCACGATCGCGGCGGCAACCGCGGCATCATCGGACGCGCCGAAGAACGTCGTCGCGACAATCTTGAACGCCTCGTGAAAGCCGCCGACCGCGCCAGGCGTCGGCACAGCGACGCCGCCGACGAGGAACGCGACGACCAGGAAGGATCCAGTGAACGGGATTGCAAGATGAAAGGCCACGGCAGCAGTCCAGATGCCGAGAGCGATCGAGAGCCATAGCGGCAAGGACAGAATCAGCGCAACGAAAAGCCGGCCCGGCCGGCGCACGGCTCCCAGGCCGGTCGCGAATTTTTCGGCGACACGAGCCAGCAGTCCGGCCAATGACGAAGGCAGGACTTGTTCGAGGCGGGAAAGCGTTTGCCCCAGTCGCGCCGGATTACCCGCCAGCACGAAGAACACGGCGAGGGCGCCGATGGCGCTAACGGCCGCGATGCCGCCAGTCCACTTCACGGCTTCGAACGCCACGACGTTGGTCGGTTCCAGTTCGGGCCGAAAAAAAAAGACGTAAGCCGCGAGGAGCACTAACACGGTCAGCATGTCGAGCACGCGTTCGAGGATCACTGTCGCGAATGCGGAGGTGGCGCTCATGCGTTCATGCCGCGCGAGGAAGTAAGGGCGAATGACCTCGCCGGCCCGCGCCGGAAGAACGCTTGTCGCCGCGAAACCGACCGCGGTTGCGCGAAACGCGTTGCCAAAGCTGGTCGGACCGAGCGGCTCGAGCAGATATTGCCAGCGCCAGGCGCGAATCACGAGATTCAAAAACATGGTGAGGAGCGACACCGTGAGCCAGTCGAATCGCGCGTGGACGATCTCGCGTGCGACACCGCGGAGATCGACGTTGTACAACACCAGGCCCAGCAACGCTGCGGCCAGCGCCAGCACGATCAAAGTGCGCAAATGCGATCGCATGGATGACAGAAACGTCTCTTACTATACTGCTCTAGCGCGGTCCCCCCGAGTCAGACGCTACATGTTGTTGTTGTCAGCCTACAAGCACCCTTGTAAGATGCGGGGCTCCGCCTCCGAGGGAAATGTTGTTGCCGCTCGCTGCTCCCGTTTTGCACACGACGTTCGCTCGGCGCCCCCCGGATCGCCAAGGGAAAGTCCGCGACATCTACGACTTGGGCGATCAACTGCTAATCGTCGCGACCGATCGCATCTCCGCGTTCGACTACGTGCTCGGGTCGGGGATCCCCGACAAAGGCAAGGTTCTCTCGCAGATTTCGGCGTTCTGGTTCGACCGCACGCTGCCGATCGTCCCGAACCACGTGCTCTCGACTGACATCAACGACGTGCCTGGCCTCGCCAACAGCGACGCCGCCGCACTCGCCGGACGCTCCATGCTGGTCCGAAAAGCCGAACCGCTGCCGATCGAATGCGTCGCCCGAGGGTATCTCTCGGGTTCTGGCTGGAAGGATTACGTCACCTCGGGAGAAGTGTGCGGCATCGAGTTACCCGAAGGGCTGCTCGAGTCCTCACAGCTTCCTGAACCCATCTTCACCCCTGCCACAAAAGCGCAAAGCGGGCACGACATCAACATCAGCGTCGACGACGCGGGTACGCTGGTCGATCCGGACGTCCTCGATCGCGCGCGCGAGCTGACCCTGCAGCTGTATGCCGAAGGCGCGGCGCACGCCGAGTCGGTCGGCATCATCGTGGCCGACACCAAGTTTGAATTCGGCCTGCTTCCCGAAGACGGCCGTCCGGCCCGCGATCGGCTGATTCTGATCGACGAGGTGTTGACACCGGATTCGTCACGATTCTGGCCCGCCGACAGCTACGCGCCCGGCGGGCCTCAGCCAAGCTATGACAAGCAGTTCGTTCGCGACTATCTTGAACGGATCAAGTGGAACAAGCAGCCGCCGGTGCCGTTCCTGCCCGACGACGTGGTCATGAAGACGCGAGACAAGTACATCGAAGCGTTCAGGCGGCTCACGGGCCGCCAACTGGCATGACGGATCGCCACGAAGACGTTTGCAGCGCCCGTAGACAACCATGATTAGTGAGCGGCTCGAAAAGCTTGTCGCCGAAATGGTGGACACGGGCGTGCACTTCGAAGACGCAGTCCGCGAGTTCGAAAAGCGCTTCATCTCGAAGGTGCTCGGTTGCTGCGATGGCAGCGTCACGAAAAGCGCTGAAAAGCTCGGCATCCACCGCAACACGCTCACTCGCAAGATGGACGAGTACCGAATTAAGCGGAGGGCAGGATAGACAGGCGCTGGACAGGCAGGAGATCAGCTCGTTCCCGCCCATCCTGCCCCTCCCGCCGTTCCCGTACCCTTCATTAGCACTCACCGATTGACACTGCCAACAACTGCACTATAATTAGCAGTCGCCATGAGCGAGTGCTAACACCACGGTGCACTCGCCCGCAAGTTTCAGCACCGCGGGACCCCAAACCTCAGAAAGACGGAGAACACAGCATGAACGTCAGACCGTTGCACGATCGCATCATCGTTCAGCGCCTCGAAGAAGGCGAACAGAAGGTTGGCGGGATCATCATCCCCGACTCCGCCAAGGAAAAGCCCCAACAGGGCAAAGTCATCGCCGCCGGAGCCGGCAAGACCAAAGACGATGGCAATCGTCTCCCGCTCGATGTGAAGGCCGGCGACACCATCCTGTTCGGCAAGTATTCCGGCCAGGAGATCAAACTCGATGGTGAGGAATACCTCATCATGCGCGAAGACGAAGTGCTCGCCGTCATCGAAGACAGCGACAAGAAAAAGAAGTAGGAGACGAAACGACCATGGCTAAACAGATTGTGTACGGCGAGCAGTCACGCCAGGCAGTGCTGCGAGGCGTGAACGCGCTGGCCGATGCGGTGAAGGTCACGCTTGGACCCAAGGGCAGGAACGTCGTCCTCGACAAGAAGTTTGGATCGCCGACGATTACCAAGGACGGCGTGACGGTGGCGAAGGAGATCGACCTGAAGGATCCGCTCGAGAACATGGGCGCCCAGATGGTCCGCGAAGTCGCCAGCAAAACGTCGGACACGGCGGGCGACGGCACCACCACCGCCACAGTGCTGGCGCAGGCGATTTACCGCGAGGGTGCGAAGAACGTGGTCGCCGGCGCGAACCCGATGGAAGTGAAACGCGGGATCGAGAAGGCGGTTGAGGCGGTGACGGCCGAACTCAAGAAGATGAAGAAGGACGTCGGCGGCAACATGGTGGCCCAGGTCGGCACCATCTCGGCCAACAACGACGAGACGATCGGGAAGATCATCGCGGAAGCGATGGACAAGGTCGGCAAGGACGGCGTCATCACCGTTGAAGAAGCCAAGAGCATGGACACCTCGCTCGAGGTCGTCGAGGGCATGCAGTTCGACCGCGGATATCTCTCCCCCTACTTCGTCACCGATCCGGAGCGCATGGAAGTCGTGCTCGAGAACCCGGTGATCCTCATCCACGAGAAGAAGATCAGCTCGATGAAAGACCTGCTGCCGGTGCTCGAGCAAGTGGCGCGCCTTGGCCGGCCGCTCCTGATCATCGCCGAGGACGTCGAGGGCGAAGCGCTCGCGACCCTGGTCGTGAACAAGCTGCGCGGCGGCCTCAAGG
>Ga0070681_10001510_pt1 | contig 20612 bp, 20 predicted proteins | sample KBSC83BmetaG_FD_65650 | JGI IMG/M metagenome (GOLD analysis project Ga0070681, IMG submission 65650) | Corn rhizosphere microbial communities from Kellogg Biological Station, Michigan, USA - KBS C8-3B metaG | ecosystem: Host-associated > Plants > Roots > Rhizosphere | place: USA: Michigan... | reverse complement strand
TTGTCCGTGCAAACGCCGCTGATCGTGAAATACCGAGACGAGAAAACCGATCTGGCGACGGCGCTCGAGCAATGGCTGCGATGATCGCGCGTCCGGCCAGCCTCGCCGTCCGAGTGCCCGGCGACAAGTCCATCTCGCACCGGGCGCTCATCTGTGCGGCCCTCGCGAGTGGGCGGTCGCGGGTCAGAAACATCCTCCCATCGGCCGACGTGCGCTCGACGGCCGGGGTGCTCCGCGCGTTAGGCGCCAGAATGCCGCAACTTACGGACGACATGCGCGTGGACGGCCGCGGGTTAACCGGGCTGGTAGTAACCGACGAGTCGCTGGACTGCGGGAACAGCGGCACGACGGCGCGGCTCATGTCCGGCGTGCTGAGCGGCTGTCCCTTTCCGAGTCGGCTCATCGGCGACGCGAGCCTCAGCCGCCGGCCGATGGGTCGGGTGGCGCGGCCGCTCACCACGATGGGCGCGCAGTTCACGTTCGATGCCGGTGAGCACCTGCCGATGGTGATCACCGGCGGGCGACTCCGGTCGATCGAGTTCGACAGTCCAACGGCGAGCGCGCAGGTCAAGAGCGCCATTCTGCTGGCCGGCCTGGTCGGTGGTGTACCGGTGACGGTGCGGGAGCCGGTGCGATCGCGTGACCACACCGAGCGGATGCTGGCAGCGCTTGGCATCGAGGTCCGGTCGTCAGGTCTCGAGGCATCGCTCGAGCCAGCGTCCGAGCTCTCGGCGTTTCAGCTCGACGTCCCGGCAGATCCATCGTCGGCCGCGTTTTTCGCCGCGCTCGCTGCCGCCGGCGGCATCGGGGGCGGCGGGCCGCTCGAGCTGACTGACGTCGCGTTGAATCCGACGCGACTCGGCTTCTTTCGCGTTCTGCGCGACATGGGCGCGGACGTCGCGTGGGAAGTCCATCGCGACGAGTGCGGCGAGCCGGTCGGTACGATCACCGTCGCGCCGCGTGAGCTCGGGGGCGTCGAGGTTCGTGGCGAACAGGTGCCGGCGATGATCGACGAGCTGCCGATGCTGGCGTGTCTCGCGACGTTGGCGGACGGGGTCACCGAGATCCGCGGCGCGAGCGAGCTGCGCGTCAAGGAAAGCGACCGGATCGCGGCGGTCGTGCAGAATCTGCGCGTCGTCGGCGCCGACGCCGACGAGCTTCCGGACGGGTTGCGCGTGCGCGGCAGCAGGGGCGGGCGGGCGTTAGGCGGTGCCGTGCTCACGCACGGCGACCATCGGCTCGCGATGGCGTTTGGCGTCCTTGGCGCACTATCCGGGAACGCGATCACGGTCGATGATCCGGACTGCGTTTCCGTCTCGTATCCAGGGTTCTGGTCGGACCTGGAGCGGGTGACGACGTGAGCCCGGATGCGTCGGGCGCGGCGCGTATCGTGATCGCCATCGACGGGCCCGCGGCGTCGGGGAAATCATCCACCGCGCAGTGGGTCGCGTCGGTGCTTGGGTTTCGTCACGTCGATTCGGGCGCGTTGTACCGCGCCGCCACGGCGGCCGCCGTGCGAAGTGGCGTCGCGCCGGCGGAGTGGACGGAGGACCTGGTGCTGCGCGTGGCCGGGAACGTCACGCTGAGCCCGCGAACCACGTCGTTCGCGCCGTGCATCGAGGGCGTTGACGTCGAGTCGGAGATTCGAGGTGCGGAAGTCACGCGTCACGTGTCACGCGTGGCCCAGATGGCCCGGGTGCGCAGCTGGGTGAACTCGCTGGTGCAACAGGCCGCGACTCGCCACGACATCGTCGTCGATGGACGTGACATGGGTACGACGGTCTTTCCCAAGGCGACGCTCAAGGTGTTTCTCATCGCGGATCCCTGGGAGCGGGCGCGACGCCGGCTCACGCAACAGATCGGTCGCCGCCCGACGGAGGCCGAGATCGCCGAGGAGACCGACCGCCTCGTACATCGCGATGCGCAGGACGCGACGCAGACGGTTCAGGCGAAGGATGCGGTCCTGATCGACACGACCTACCTGACGCAGCCTGAACAAGTGGAGCGGATCGTGGCCCTGGCCAGGGCCGTAACTCAGCGCGGAAGCGATACTTCCCCCGTTGACGATCACGCAAGCTGACAATACATTTGACGGTTCGCGCGAATCGAACTCTGAACCCGTCCTAATGGGCGGTGTTTGTCGTCTCGATTCGTCTCACTCCACGCACTCGACTCGGCGCGGCGAGCCTAAAGATCCGCGGTTCAGGAGACACTCTTCGGTATGCCCGAGCTAGAAACCACCACCCCTTCCACCGGCAACGTGCTCACAGCGCGAGAAAAGCGCGACCTGCAGAAGTCGCAGCTGCGGCCGCTTGCCAACCGCCGTCCCGAGCTCTACGAGGAAGACGAGTACTCCTCCGAGGAGTACGAGCAGATGATGGACATGTACAATGGCACCCTCGCGTCGATCGAGGAGGGTGAAATTGTAAAGTCCCGCGTGCTCGAGATCCGCGACAACATGGTCGTCCTGGACATCGGATTCAAATCCGAAGGGACGATTCCGCTCGAGGAGTTCAAGGATCTTCCCGACATCAAGCCCGGGGACGAGGTCGAGGTGCTGCTGGAGCACCTCGAGGACCAGGAAGGGTCGGTCGTTCTGTCGAAGAAGAAGGCGGACTTCATGCGCGTGTGGGAGCGCATCCGCCTCGCCTACGAAAACGACCAGCCGGTCGAAGGCGTTCTGCAGAAGAAGATCAAGGGCGGTGTCGTGGTCGACCTCATGGGCGTCGACGCGTTCTTGCCAGGTTCCCAGATCGCGCTGCGACGCGTCCCGAACATCGACGAGCTGCTTGGCCAAAAGTACGAGTTCAAGATCATCAAGCTCAACAAGCGTCGCCGCAACATCGTGGTCTCGCGTCGCGTGATCCTCGAGACCGAGCGTGCCGGCAAGCGCGAGAAGCTGATGAAGGAGCTCCAGAAGGACCAGGTCCGGAAGGGCGTCGTCAAGAACATCACCGACTTCGGTGCATTCATCGATCTCGGCGGTGTCGACGGTCTGCTCCACATCACCGACATGTCGTGGGGCCGCATCTCCCACCCGTCGGAGATGGTGCAGATCGGTCAGGAGCTCGAGGTCAAGGTGCTCGACATCGACTGGCAGCGCGAGCGCATCTCGCTCGGCCTCAAGCAGCTCCAGGCGTATCCGTGGAAGGACGTCGCGGCGAAGTATCCGGTCGGCACGCGTGTCACCGGCAAGGTCGTCTCGATCACCAACTATGGCGCGTTCATCGAGCTCGAGCCGGGCATTGAAGGCCTCGTGCACATCAGCGAGATGAGCTGGACGCGCAACGTTCGTCACCCGTCGAAGCTCGTGAGCATCGGCGAGACGATCGAAGCGGTCGTGCTCAAGGTCGATCCGAACGAGGAGAAGATCTCGCTCGGCATGAAGCAGACGGAGCAGGATCCGTGGATGGTGCTGCCGCTCAAGTATCCGGTCGGCACGCGCATCAACGGGAAGGTCCGCAACCTCACGAGCTTCGGCGCGTTCGTCGAGATCGAGCCGGGGATCGATGGCCTCATTCACATCTCCGACATGAGCTGGACCAAGCGCGTTCAGCATCCGTCGGAAGTCGTGAAGAAGGGCGATGCGGTCGACGTCGTGATCCTCAACATCGATTCCGACAACAAGCGAATCTCGCTCGGTCTCAAGCAGGCCGAGGAGGATCCGTGGCTCCGCATCGGTGAGACGTACCCGGTTGGCACCGAGCTGCGCGGCAAGGTCGTGCGCCTGATGGACAAGGGCGTCGTCGTCGATGTCGGCAACGATATCGAGGGCTTCGTTCCCGTGAGCCAGCTGTCGCCGATGCGCGCGGTCTCGAACCCGGCGGACATCGCGTATGAGGGCATGAACCTCGACATGCGCGTGCTCGAGGTGGATCCGATCCACCGTCGGATCGTGCTGACGGTAACGGACATTCCTGCCGAGCAGCCGCCGCGTCCGGAGACGCCACCGACGGTGCACACGGACGATTCGGACATTATTCCGACCGAAGTCGCGCAGGGTGAGTAGTCGTTAGTCGGTAGCTATTGGTCGGTAGCATGACCGAGCGGCGGGACGCTTCTCCTTGGAGCGTCCCGCCGTTTGTCTTGCTACCGACTACCGACTCACGGCTCCGTGCTGGCTCTGTTACTTTCCTCGACCTATGACGATGAAAGACAAGCTCACCGTGCTCGAGCAGCGACGCACTGAATCCGAGCAGGGCGGTGGCAGTGCGCGCATCAAGGCGCAGCACGACAAGGGAAAGCTCTCCGCGCGCGAACGGCTCGACGTCCTGCTCGATGAAGGGAGCTTCGTCGAGTTCGATCGCTTCGTGACGCATCGCTCGACGGATTTCGGGCTCGATAAGCTCAAGACATACGGCGACGGCGTCGTCACTGGCTACGGTCGAATCGACGGCCGTCTCGTGTACGTGTTCTCGCAGGACTTCACCGTCTTCGGCGGATCGCTCTCGGAAGCCTTCGCTGAAAAGATCTGCAAGGTGATGGACCTCGCGCTGCGCAATGGCGCGCCGGTCATCGGCCTCAACGACTCCGGCGGCGCGCGCATTCAGGAAGGCGTCGTCTCGCTTGGCGGGTACGCCGACATTTTTCTGCGCAACACGCTCGCGTCAGGCGTCATCCCGCAGATCTCGGCAATCCTCGGTCCGTGCGCTGGCGGTGCGGTGTACTCGCCGGCCATCACCGACTTCACGTACATGGTGCGTGGCACGTCGTACATGTTCGTGACGGGGCCTAACGTGGTGAAGACCGTCACCCACGAAGACGTGACGATGGAGCAGCTCGGCGGCGCCGACACGCACGCGGGGACTTCGGGCGTCGCGCATTTCGCGCACGACTCCGAGCTCGCGTCGCTGCAGGCGATCCGCGATCTGTTCCGGTTCATCCCGTCAAACAACCTGGGCGATCCGCCGCGCGGCAGCGGTCGCGACCCGCGCGACAGGCGGGACGAGTCGCTGCTCGACGTCGTTCCGGACAACGCGAACAAGCCGTACGACATGCACGAGGTCATCAGGCGCGTTGTCGACGACGGGGAGTTTTACGAGGTGCACGCCGCCTACGCGGGGAACATCCTCTGTGGCTTCGCGCATCTCGGCGGATACAGCGTCGGCATCGTCGCCAACCAGCCCGCCGTGCTTGCGGGCGTGCTCGACATCAATGCCTCGGTGAAGGCCGCGCGATTCGTTCGGTTCTGCGACGCCTTCAACATTCCGCTCGTGACGTTCGAGGATGTCCCTGGCTTCCTGCCCGGCGTTATGCAGGAGCACAACGGCATCATTCGGCATGGGGCGAAGCTGCTCTACGCGTACTGCGAAGCGACCGTGCCGAAGCTCACCGTCATTACGCGCAAGGCGTACGGCGGCGCCTATGACGTCATGAGCTCGAAGCACATTCGTGGCGACTACAATGTCGCGTGGCCGACGGCGGAGATCGCCGTCATGGGACCAAAAGGGGCCGTCGAGATCCTCTTTCGCCGCGAGATCTCTGACAGCGACGACCCCGCGGCCGCGACGGATGGGAAGGTCCGCGAGTACACCGACAAGTTCGCGAACCCGTACGTCGCCGCGAGCCGCGGCTACGTCGACGACATCATCGATCCGCGCGACACACGGCCGCGACTCATCGACGCCTTGTCGACGCTCGAGCGCAAGCGAGATCGGAATCCGCCGAAAAAGCATGGAAACATTCCGCTTTAGGGACCGGGGACGAGGGACTGGGGACTCGGCCGGGATGCTATTAGCGCTGAGCATTCCTCCTCGCCGGTATAAGCCGCCGGGCCGAGCCCCTCGTCCCCAGTCCCCAGTCGCCGGTCGTGATGTTTCGTAAGGTTCTCATCGCCAACCGGGGGGAAATCGCTCTCCGCGTCATCCGCGCGTGTCGTGAGCTCGGCGTGCGGTCAGTCGCCGTATATAGCGATGCCGACGCGGCGGCGCCCCATGTACGTGAGGCCGACGAGGCGGTGAACGTCGGGCCGGCTCCGTCGGCCGAGAGCTACCTGCGCGGCGACCGCATCGTCGAAGCCGCCCGGCGCGTCGGCGCCGAGGCGATTCATCCCGGCTACGGATTTCTGTCGGAGCGCGAGTGGTTCGCGCGACTCGTTAGGGACGAAGGCCTGGTGTTCATCGGGCCGCCGCCCGAGGCGATCGCGGCCATGGGGAGCAAGACCGCCGCCCGTCAGCTCGCCATCGGCGCCGGCGTCCCCGTGGTGCCGGGTACGACGTCCGCCTTGCGGGACGCGGCCGACGCCGAGCGGATCGCGCAGGACTTTGGCTATCCGGTGCTCCTCAAGGCCGCCGCCGGTGGAGGCGGGAAGGGAATGCGGGTGGTTCGCGAGTCGCGCGAGCTCGCGTCCGCGCTCGATGCCGCCCGCCGCGAAGCCAAGAACGCGTTCGGCGACGACGCCGTGTACGTCGAGAAATACATCGTCGGGCCGCGCCACGTCGAGATCCAGGTGCTTGGTGACCAGCACGGCACCATGTTGTCGTTAGGCGAGCGCGAGTGCTCCGTCCAGCGCCGGCACCAGAAGATGATCGAGGAGGCGCCCAGCGTGGCCGTGTCGCCTGAGCTGCGCCGCCAGATGGGCGAAACCGCCGTGCGTGCTGCGCGCGCCGCCGGGTACGTGAACGCCGGCACCTGCGAGTTCCTGCTCGATCAGGACGGCCGGTTCTACTTCCTCGAGATGAACACTCGGCTCCAGGTGGAGCATCCGGTGACGGAGCTCGTCACCGGCATCGACCTCGTGCAGTGGCAACTCCGGATTGCCGCCGGCCAACGGCTCCCGTTCGCGCAGGAGGAGATTGCTCCGCGCGGATGGGCCATCGAATGCCGCATAACGAGCGAAGACCCCGAGAACGGATTTCTGCCCTCCACCGGACGCATTGACTATCTACACGTCCCCAGTGGACCCGGCGTGCGGTGGGATGGCGGCATCGAGATCGGCAGTGAGGTCGGGCTGCATTACGACCCGATGCTGGCCAAGCTCATCGTGTGGGCGCCCGACCGTGAGCGGGCCGTCGAGCGCATGCACCGCGCGTTGCTCGAGCTCACGGTGCAGGGCGTCGAGACGTCGCGTGATTTCCACCTTCGCGTGATGGAGGACGACGAGTTTCGGCGGGGAGCCATCGAGATCCAGTGGCTCGAGCGTCGGCTGCCTACGCTCGTCAAGACGACTCCTCCGGAGAATGGCGTGCTCGTCGCGGCCGTCGCCGCCGCACTGCTGGCACACCGGGATCGAACTGGCCGGGTCAGCCCTGGCAAGAACGATCGACCCGCGACCGGCAATGGCGCCATGAATGCATCCGAGGATGTCACACCAACCGATCCGTGGAAGCAGGCCGCGCGCCGCGAAGCGATCGGCGAACGATGGTAGGGGCGCCCCAGACGCGCGTCCGGGTGGATTCCATTGCCGCTGGCGGCGATGGCGTTGCGCGGCACGACGGGATGGCGGTGTTCATCCCTCGCACGGCGCCCGGCGATCTCGTCGACGCGACCCTCGAGCTTCATGGGCGCTTCGCTCGCGGCTCGGTAGTTTCGCTGGTCGAACCGTCGTCGAGTCGAGTCACACCGCCATGTCATCACTACACCCGCGATCGATGCGGCGGGTGTCAGTTGCAGCACATGACGTACGAAAGCCAGCTTCGCGCGAAGAGTACGATCGTGCGGGACGCACTGCAGCGCATCGGCAAGCGTGAAGCACCGTCGGTGAACGTCGTGCCAAGTCCCGCCCCGTGGGGATACCGGACGAAGCTGACGCTGGCGCTGCGCTGGTCCGGCGATCGATGGATCGCGGGGCTGCATCGGTTCGACGATCCGAACGCGGTCTTTCAGCTCGAGCAATGTCCGATCACCGACGACCGTGTCGTTCAAATCTGGCGCCGTATCATCGCGGCCTCGTCGCTGCTCCCGAGATCGCGACGGCTGCGCGGTGGCGTTAGGCTGACAGGCGACGGCGCGTCCTTCCTGCTCGAGGGTGGCACGCAGTGGCCGCGGGCGCACGAATTGGCCGACCGCGTTCCCGAGCTCACCACCGTGTGGTGGCAGCCACAGGGCGGACGGCGACGTCTGGTGGTGGATCGGCGCACCGCAGCCGCCGGTGGTCCTGGCGATACGACGTCACCCGATGCGTCGTTCGCGCAGGTCAATACGGCGGCGGGGGAGCTGCTTCACGCGCATGTGATCGCGCTCGCGATGTCGCACGCGCCCGCGACGCTGATCGATGGCTATGCCGGCGCCGGAGCAACCGCCATTGCGCTCGCGGAGCGCGGCGTGCGCGTCACCGCGATCGAGCTCGACTCGGCCGCGGGACGGTGGGTCGCCGCGCATTTGCCCTCAGGGTCCCGATCGGTGGTCGCGCGTGTCGAGGACGCGCTGGACGAAGCGCTGCCTGCTGACGTCGTGATCGTGAATCCTCCGCGCGCCGGCGTGGACGAACGCGTCACCAGCACGCTGCAGGCGGCGCGTGCTCCGCGCGCGATTGTCTACGTGAGCTGCAACCCGGCGACGCTGGCTCGTGACGTCCTGCGGATGCCACGCTACCGCATGGCGTCGCTCATGTCGTTCGACATGTTTCCGCAGACGGCGCACGTGGAAACCGTCTGCGAGCTCGTTCCGGAGGTGGCGTGAAATACGTGGTCGACGTGGGTGGACGGAGCGTGGAGGTCGAGCTCGATGGCGAGCAGGTGAAGGTCGACGGCGTCGCGTTGCCGGCTAGCCTGTCCGAGTTGCCCGGAACCCCTGTGGTGCTCCTGTCCCTCGGCGACAGCGTCCATCGCGTCGTCGTGACGCGCGACTCCGCGAAGGGGCGCTACGTGCTGTCGCTCGATGGGCGGCGCTATGATGTCGAGGCCCTGGATGAACGCACGCGCGCGATCCGGCAATTGTCGAGCGCCACGAGCGGACCGAAAGGCCCGGCCCCGCTCGTTGCCCCAATGCCGGGGATGATCGTTCGCGTGTCGGTGGAGGTAGGAGCGAGCGTTCAACCGGGGCAGGGCCTGGTTGTGATGGAAGCGATGAAGATGGAGAACGAGCTGCGGTCCTCGTCCGCCGGCGTCGTGAAGGCAATCCGCGCGACGCCGGGCACGGCGGTCGAGCGCGGAGCGGTCCTGGTCGAGCTCGAGTGAGTCGGCGCGGCACTTCCGTTGACAACCCGTAAATGCTTGTCTAGCTTACGTGTCTGCCAAATTTTGGTAGCAGTTGCCGTCCGCCGCCCGCATTCGTGCCTGGCGAGCGGCCCGTTCACGTTCGGAATCACATCTCAATGAGCACCTATACCGCGACGCCAAAGGACATCGAGCATCGGTGGTACATCGTCGATGCAGATGGGATGGTCCTCGGTCGCCTCGCCGCTGAAATCGTGCGTGTCCTGCGCGGCAAGCACAAGCCGATGTACACGCCGCACATGGATACGGGCGACAGCGTGATCGTTATCAACGCCGCCAAGGTGAAGCTGACCGGGCGCAAGCTCGAGCAGAAGCGCTACTTCTCGCACACCGGCTACATGGGCCACGAGAAGTACACGCCCGCCGCGTCCATGCTGGCCAAGCATCCCGAGCGCATGATCGAGAAGGCGGTGTACGGGATGCTGCCGAAGAGTGCTCTCGCGCGGCAGACGCTGCGGCGCAAGCTCCGCGTCTACGCCACGGCCAACCACCCGCACGTCGCGCAGCAGCCCGCCGTGCTGAAGCTCAACGCCCGCACCAACGAGACGAAGTAAATGGCTGACAGCTCGACGACGCACGCCGTCGGCCGCCGCAAGGAAGCGGTGTGCCGCGTGTACATTCGCCCCGGCTCCGGCAAGTGGGACGTGAACGGTCGCACGTTAGGCGACTACTTCCCCCGTGCCGCGCTGGTGTCGGCCATCCAGCAGCCGTTCACGGCCACGGACACGCTCGGCCGGTTCGATGTTCGCGCGAACGTCGATGGCGGTGGGCAGACGGGTCAGGCGGGCGCGCTGCGTCTCGCCGTCGCCCGTGCGCTCGTCGCCCTCGATGAGTCCCATCGCCGCAAGCTTCGCGATCTCGGTTTACTAACGCGTGACGCTCGCGCGGTCGAGCGCAAAAAGCCCGGCCGCCCGAAGGCGCGTAAGCGATTCCAATTCTCGAAGCGCTAAAGCGCTTCGAGAACAGCTATCAGCCATCAGCCTCAGACGGCCTGACGCTGATAGCAGCAGGTCACAATTCACACGCGATTCGAGCAAGCATCGGGTGCCGGCTCTGCTGGTCGAATGCTCGCAATGACGATCGCGGACGACTAAACCCAACGAGGTTCGACAACCAATGCAGCCCAGTCTCCAACAGCTCCTCGAGGCCGGTGTCCATTTCGGACATCAGACTCGCCGATGGAATCCCAAGATGCGCCGGTTCATCTTCGCCGAGCGTAACGGGATTCACATCATCGATCTCCAGAAGACACTCCGTCAGCTCGAGCTGGCGCAGAAGCTCGTTCGCGAAGTGGTGATGCGCGGCGAGAACGTCCTCTTCGTCTGCACCAAGCGCCAGCTGGCCGCGATCGTAAAGGGCGAGGCCGAGCGCTCCGGCGCCATGTTCGTCACCGAGCGATGGCTCGGCGGACTGCTCACCAATTTCCAGACGGTGAAGAAGCAGATTCGCCGCCTGAAGGATCTCGAGGCCGGCTCCGAGGCCGGTGGTGAGTTCGAGAACTACACGAAGAAAGAGCAGCTCCTCATGTCCCGTCAGCGCGACAAGCTCTCCAAGAACTTGTCGGGCATCAAGAACATGACCCGGCTGCCGGGCCTCATGTTCGTCATCGACGCGAAGAAGGAGCGCATCGGCGTCAGCGAGGCCAACAAGCTCGGGATTCCGATCGTGGCCATCTGCGACACGAACTCCGACCCGGATCTCATCAGCGTCCCGATCGCCGGCAACGACGACGCGATTCGCTCGGTCGAGCTCATTACGCGGGCCATCTCCGACGCCATTTCGGAAGCCCGTCGCGAAGCGCCCGTTCGGCCGCAGGAAGAGGAAGGCGAGGAGAGCACCTACAGCTCCGACCGCGGCATGGAGCCGGCGGCCGGTGGCGAGGACGAGCGACGGCGCCGTCGGCGGCCCCGTCGTCGCCGCGCGAAGCCGGAAGCCATCGCGGCCCGCCTCAAGGGCGGCGCCGGTGAAGGCGGTGAGGTGGGCGAAGGCGGCGAAGTCGAGGAGGCCGGCGACAGCGAAGGCTAAAAGATGCACCGGGCGTATCGATCGCCCACTGTCACCAGCCTCTCCGACCGTCTACACTCATAACGCCGCCGGCGCAGTGCCGGCGGCGTTTCCACGAAACGCACGAAACGAAGGGACTGACCAATGTCTGCGACGACGATTACCGCGAAGGACGTTCAGCTGCTGCGCCAGCGCACCGGCGCCGGCATGATGGATTGCAAGAAGGCGCTCGAGGAAACCGGCGGTGACGTCGAGAAGGCAGTCGAGTACCTCCGGAAGAAGGGCATTGCCAAGGCGGAGAAGCGCGCCGACCGCGCCGCGTCCGAGGGTGCGATCGTCGCACTCGTAAGCGACGACGCGAAGACGGCCGCGCTGGTCGAGGTCAACAGCGAGACCGACTTCGTCGCGCGCAACGAAGAGTTCCAGGCGCTCGCGAAGGCTGTCGCCTCACAGCTCTTCGGCGACGCGTCGTTCGACGGCGTCGTCACCGTCGCGCAGGAGGGCGAGCTCATGAAGCAGCCCTGGCACAAGGACGCAGGGAAGACGGTTGCCGACATGGTGAAGGAAGCCTCGGGCAAGACCGGCGAGAACGTCGTCGTGCGTCGTTACGCACGATTCAAGAGCGATGGCGTAATCGGATCGTACGTTCACCACAACGGACGCGTCGCCGTCATCGTCGACGTCGAGGGCGGAACGGGCGACGCGGTGAAGGCGGTCGCGCGCTCCGTCGCCGAGCACATCGCCGCCGGCGTGCCGAAGGTGCCGCTCGGAGTCAATCGCGACGAGATCAAGAGCGACATCATCGATCGCGAGCGTCGCATCTACGAGGAGCAGGCCCGCACGGCCGGCAAGCCCGAGGCAATGATCGGCAAGATCGTGGATGGCCAGATCAACAAGTTCTACGCGGAGAACACGCTGCTCGACCAGCCGTGGGTTCGCGACGACTCGAAGACGATTCGCCAACTCGTCACCGAGGCAAGCACGGAGAGCGGCTCGACGCTCACCGTGCGTCGGTTCGCACGCTTCCAGATGGGTGAGGAGTAAGAGCCGGTGGCGACTACCGCCGTCGCGTACTCACGCGTCCTGCTCAAGCTGTCAGGCGAAGCGCTCGCTGGCGATAAGGGAGCGGGAGCGGTCTTCGATTTCGATCGTGTCAACAGGTTCTGCGACGAGGTGAAGGAAGTCGCCGACATGGGCGTCAGCGTCGGCCTCGTCATCGGCGGCGGCAATATCGTTCGCGGCTCGCAGCTGTCGAAAAACGGCATGGACCGTGTGACCGCAGACTACATGGGCATGCTCGGCACGGTCATCAACGCCCTTGCGCTCCAGGACGTCCTGGAGCGCAAGGGGCTCGACACGCGTGTCATGACGGCGATCCGCATGGAGGAGCTTGCGGAACCGTACATTCGCCGGCGCGCCCTCCGCCACCTCGAGGTCGGGCGGACGGTCATTTTCGCGGCCGGTACTGGCAACCCGTATTTTTCCACTGACACGGCCGCCGCACTTCGCGCCATTCAGATCAAGGCCGATGTCATCATCAAGGCAACGAGCGTGGACGGCGTCTACACCGCCGATCCCAAGAAGGACCCGGCGGCGAAGCGCTACGATTCGTTGAGCTATCGCGAGGTGATGGTGTCAGAGCTCGGTGTCATGGATCAGACGGCGGTCACGCTCTGTAAGGAGAACAGCCTGCCGCTGATCGTGTTGAACATCCACCATGAGGGCGCCGTCGCGAGCGCGGTTCGCGGTGAGCGCGTGGGAACGATCGTCCGATGACTACAGCGACTTCGATTCCGCAAATCGTAAAGGACTGCCGGGGGCAGATGGACAAGGCAATCGAGAGCTCGAAGCGTGAGTTCTCGGGAATCCGGTCAGGAAAGGCGTCGCCGTCCATGCTGGATACCGTGCGCGTCGACATGTACGGCTCCCAGATGGCGTTGAATCAGGTGGCGAGCGTGTCCACGCCGGAGCCGCGCGTGATCATCGTGACGCCGTTCGACAAGGGACAGATCAAGGTCATCGAGAAGGCGATTCGGGAATCGGATCTCGGGCTGGAGCCGTCCGCCCAGGGCAACATCATTCGTGTCCCGCTGCCGCAGATGAACGAGCAGCGCCGCAAGGAGCTCGTGAAGGTCGTTCACAAGCTGGCCGAGGAAGGACGAATCGCCGTGCGGCACGCGCGGACGGTGGCGCGCGAACAGCTCAAGAAGCTGGGTGGCGTGAGCGAGGACGACGTCAAGCACGCCGAAAAGGATCTTCAGAAGGTGCACGACGATTACATGCACAAGATCGACGACCTCCTGAAGCACAAGGAAGCCGAAATCATGGAAGTCTGACGAGCGGCATCGTGCAGTCGACCAACGCTGCCGAGCTGCTCGCACAGATCCGCGCGCACGGCGCGGTCCCGCGGCACGTCGCCATCATCATGGACGGCAACGGGCGCTGGGCGCGCGAGCGGCGCATGCCTCGGCCGTTCGGGCATCGCTCAGGCATGCGCGCGGTGCGAGAGGTCGTGGAAGGTGCGGTGGAAGTGGGACTCGACGTTCTCTCGCTGTTTGCCTTCTCGCAGGAGAACTGGCAGCGCCCGACGACCGAGATCGACGCGCTGATGTCGCTCCTGCAGGAGTACCTCGCGCGCGAGTCGGATGAGCTGCACGCGCGCGGCGTCCGCGTGCGCGCGTTAGGCGCCCTGGACCGGCTCACGCCGGCGGCGGCGGCAGCGGTCAATCGGGTGGTGACGCGGACGGCGGCGAATACCCGCCTGACGTTCAACCTGTTCATCTCGTACAGCGGTCGCGCGGAGCTCGTGCGTGCCGCGCGCGTGTTGGCGGAAGACGCGGCAGCCGGCCGCATCGACCCGGCAGCCATCGACGAATCGACGTTCGCCGCGCGTCTCTACACGGATGGGTGTCCCGACCCGGACCTGCTCATTCGCACATCGGGCGAGCAGCGGGTCTCGAACTTTCTGCTCTGGCAGATGGCGTACTCAGAGTTGTTTCTGAGCCCCGTGCTGTGGCCGGATTTCACCCGCGGGGATCTGTACGCCGCGATTCGTGACTACCAGCTGCGAGAACGGCGCTTCGGTCGCGTGAGCGCCTAACGCGTGAGCGCCCTCGCCAAGCGCATCGTCTCGGCGCTCGTCGCGGCGCCGGTGGCACTGATCATCATCTATCTCGGTGGCCTGCCACTGGCGGCGTTTCTGGCCGCCGTGTCGGCCGGCTGTGCCTGGGAGTTCTACCGGCTTGCCGCCGCCGGCGGCGTAGAGCCGCTGGACCCGGTGGGGATTCCGCTGGCCGGCGCCGTCCCGCTGGTCGTCTACGCCGCGGCCGTGGGCCTCTACCGGCCCTCGCTCGTCGTGCCCGCGGTTGTCATGCTCGTGATCCTCGCGGCGGTCATCTGGGCCCGCGGACCGCAGCGTCGGCCGCTCGGTGCCGCCGCCGCGACGGTCATGGGGATTCTGTATACCGGCTGTCTCCTGAGCTTTGGTTACGCGCTTCGGGAGCATCCATACGCGGTCGGCCAGCGCGCCGGCACGGCACTGGTGGCGTTTCCGCTGGTGCTGACCTGGGCGTCGGACATCGGGGCATTTTTCGTTGGCCGCGCCGTCGGCGGGCCGAAGCTGATCCCGTCCGTCAGTCCTGGAAAGACCATCTCCGGGGCGTTAGGCGGCCTGGCAGCGACGGTCGTGGTCTCCTGGCTCTACGTACGGTTCGCGCTGGCACCGGTCGCCTTGCTGACCATGACGATCCCGGCGACGATTCTATTTGGGGTATTGATCAGCATATCCGCGCAGATCGGTGATCTGGTGGAATCGCTGCTCAAACGTGAAGCAAACGTCAAGGACAGCTCGCATCTCATCCCCGGCCATGGCGGGCTGCTCGACCGGCTCGACAGCTTGTTGTTCGTGCTGCCCATGGCCTATCTCCTGTTCGGTTGGCTCCTGCTTCCTTCGGTACCGTGATGCGTGGGATCGCGCTCCTTGGCTCGACCGGGTCGATCGGCACGACGGCGCTTCGCGTGCTCGACCGCCAGCGGGATCGCTTTCGCGTGGCGGCCCTCACCGCCTTCGCGAACACGGAGCTCCTCGAGCAGCAGGTGTCCCGGTTCCAGCCATCGTTCGTCGGACTGGTCAGGAACGGGACCGAGCACAATTCGCGGTGGCGGACTGGGGAGCGCTGTCTCGTCGACGCCGCAACGCGAGATGACGTCGACATTGTGCTCAATGCGGTCGTAGGCGCCGCCGGACTCGACGCCACGCTGGCCGCACTCGAAGCCGGCAAGCGCGTGGCGCTGGCGAACAAGGAAACGCTCGTGATGGCGGGAGATCTCGCCACGGCTGCCGCAAAACGTGGCGGGGGCGAGATCGTCCCTGTGGATAGCGAGCACTCCGCGATCCTTCAGTGCGTAACGGGCCGGCCGGCTGGGGACGTCCGTCGGGTCATTCTCACCGCTTCAGGTGGGCCGTTCCGTTCCTGGCCATCGGACCGGCTCGCGCGTGCCACCGTCGAAGACGCGTTGCACCATCCAACCTGGTCCATGGGTCGGAAGATCACGGTGGATAGCGCAACGCTTGCAAACAAGGCGCTCGAGGTCATCGAGGCACACTATCTGTTCGACCTTCCGTACGATCGTATCGAGGTCGTGGTCCATCCGCAGAGCGTAGTGCATTCGCTCGTCGAGTTCGTGGACGGCTCCGTGCTGGCGCAGTTGAGCGCGCCCACCATGGAGTTGCCGGTTCTGTACGCCCTGACGCATCCTGAACGGGTCCCTGATGACGGGGTACGACCATTCGACCCTGTGGCGTGCTCACCCTTGACCTTCGAACCGGTGCGGTACGACCAGTTTCCGGCACTTCGGCTGGGCGTGCAGGCTGGACGGGCCGGCGGTGCGGCCCCGGCCGTATTCAACGCGGCCAATGAGCAGGCGGTGGCACTGTTCCTCGAAGGACGCATCACGTTCGTCGATATCGCGAGCGCAATCGATTCCGCGCTCGAGACGTTAGGCGACACGGCCAGCGGTAGCCGCGAGGCGCTGCTCGCCGTCGACGCCGAGGCGCGGCGACATGTTCGCAGGTTGTTCTCATGCTGATCTGGCTCGCACCACTCCTCGTCTTCGGGCTCGTGGTCTTCGTCCACGAGCTGGGACATTTCCTCGCGGCAAAGGCGCTCGGCGTCTACGCGCCGCGCTTCTCCATCGGATTCGGGCCGGCCCTGTGGCGGCGCCGATGGGGTGAAACGGAATACGTGCTCGCGCTGCTGCCGCTGGGCGGGTATGTGCGGATGGCGTCGCGGCAGGATCAGACGACGGCGTTCCTCGAGGGCGGGAATGAGGATCGTGAGGTCCCGGAGGTCGGCGGCAATGCGGGGCCGCCAACGGTCCCCGGCGCCGAACGCGAGCGGGACTGGGACCCTAACGCGATGAAGCCGTTCGGGCCGAAGCCGATCCCGGACCATCGCTGGTTCGAGTCGAAGCCGCTCATCGGTCGGCTGTTCATTCTCGTGGCCGGCGTGACGATGAACGTGATTCTCGCGCTCGTCATCAACGTCGGCTCGGTCAGCCATTACGGGCGCATCTTCACGCCTCCCGTTGTCGACACCGTGCTCGAGGGCCGGCCTGCGGCACTCGCCGGACTCCAGCGCGGCGACAGCATCGTCGCCATCGACGGTTCGCCCGTCACGGAGTGGCAGCAACTCATCGATCGGGTGAGCGCGTCTCCGGGTCGCACCATCGCGCTGGAGGTCGTTCACGATGGGGTTCGTCGGATCGTGTCCGTTCGGCCCGAGGAGCGCGAAGTACAGAACGAGATGACCGGACGCCGCGCTCGGGCCGGCCGTATCGGCGCCGGGCCGGTGAGGCGTTTCGAGCGCGAGCGACTCGCGTTCGGCGATGCCATCGTGGTCGGGTCGGACTCGACGTGGAAGCAGGGGACCGCCATCGTGGACCTCGTGCGCGGCCTCTTCGCCGGCGAGGTATCTACCTCGCAGCTGGGCGGACCGATCGCGATCGCGCAGGTCTCCGTTCAGGCCGCGCGATACGGGCTCGAGACGCTGTTCGGGTTGATCGCACTCCTCAGCATCAACGTCGCCGTACTGAACATGCTGCCGGTACCGATCCTCGACGGCGGGCAGATCCTGCTCAACGTGCTCGAGGCAGCGAAGGGGAGCGCGTTCAGCGAGCGAACGCGTGAGTACATCCTCCGCGCCGGCCTCGTCGCCATCGCGCTGCTGTTCGTGCTCGTGATGTTCAACGACCTCAAGGGAATCGTGCAGCGCATCCTGTGATGAGGCTTTTCCTGGTGCTGCTCACGGCGGTGGTCATGGTGGCGCTGCCGAGGGCCGCGCGCGCACAGGATCGCGATGTCCGCTTTTCCATCACGCACGTCGGCGACACGACCGTCACCTTTCAGGCCGGGAAGATGACGTGGATCGTGCGGTCGCCGCGGGCGATCGTCGTCGATCCGCGTCGGCGTGACGCGCTCGTGGCGCAACTCAAGGTTCTCTCGGTCGGAGCGAATGGCGAAGCGACCGCGCTCGTCACCGCCCAGGCCGGCCGCATCACCACCGAGCACGTCGTCATCGGGACCGAACCGCGGTCGCGATGGTACAAGAGTCCGCTGATGTGGATGGGGACTGCGTTCGGCCTGATCGTCGGCTTTGGGCTGGGAAAGATGTGACCTAACGAGGCGGCTCGGGAGGACGTCGCCTAACGAGGCCTCAGGCTACCGGCAGAGGAGCGTACGCCTCGGGAGCCTTTCCTGTATGCCCACGTGCACGGTGTCGGCATAGTCCGCACACTTTTCGTAGCTGATGACACGCGAATAGTCGCCGACCGGAAGCAGTAACCGTTCGACCGGCGCTGTACCGCGACGCGGTGGCAGCGTGTCCCCGGGTGTCAGCGACGTCAGCACGTACCGCGAGCCCTTGGGAGCGGCGTCGAACGACAGCAGTGCGCAGCCGCGCGGCGCCAGCTTGACGTGAGCCACCTTCGACGACACTCGCACGACCACGGACTGGTTCGCGGTCGACGTCGGACATCCCGAGGGAGATGGGACGGACGCCGAGACCTCGTATGTCCCGGGCTTGAGGCTGTCGGATCGCCACCCATTCCCGATCGCCTGGTCGCGGCCATCGATCGATATCGTCGCATTTTCCGGCGCCTCGACGACGAGCGAGCCGACGGTTCGAACCGGGCGTACGGCGGAGTCTTTCGTCGGCGGTGTTGCGGTTGGCGGGCGTGCCACTGGTGGGAGCACCGGTGGCGCCGGTGACGCCGCGCCGGAATCGGCCGGCTTCACCGTTGCGCCCGCCGACTGCGAATCGCGCGACCTGCTGAACATCGCCGCAGCGACTGTCAGGCCCGCGACCAACAGGGCACCCGCAACCCAGGGCGCGCTCGATCGTTCGGGGGCCGTGCCGTTGGCGACCGCAGCAGGATACCCATCGGACCGCACGACCACGGTAGGCTCGGAGCCGGTGATCCGAGTCCGGTACGCCGAGGTCTCGAGTGTTGCCGGCAACAGTGCCACGAGCTCCTGCGCCAGCAGCTCGCCCGTCGCGGGACGATCGTCCGCCGATTTCTGCATACAATGCAGAATGGCCGCCTCGAAGCCGGGCGAGATATCCGGGTTGATGCTGCGCGGTGTCGGCGGCGGCTCCTCGACGTGCTGGCGGGCGATCTCGTACCAGTCGTCCCCCTCGAAGGGAAGACGGCCAGTTGCCGCGCGGTAGAGCGTAACTCCGAGCGAGTAGATGTCTGCGCGACCGTCGAGCGGCTTGGCGCGAGCCTGCTCGGGCGCGAAGTACTGGGGGGTGCCGACGACCATGTTGGTGCCGGTTTGCCCGCTATAACCGCTCAGTGCCCGAGCAATCCCGAAGTCAGCGACGACCGCGTTGCCGTGGGCGTCGAAGAGAATATTGTCGACCTTGATGTCGCGATGGATCACGCCCTCGCGATGCGCGTAGCCAAGCGCCTGGGCGACATCGACGCCGACGCGGACGACGAACTCCTCGGGCAGGACATTCGACACCTCCAGGCGCTCGGCCAGCCCGGACGGGTAGTAGTCCATGGCGAAATAGACGGCGTCGCCATCACGGCCAACCGAGTAGATCTTGATGATGTTCGGGTGGCGGAGCTTGGCTGCCGTGGCCGCTTCGCGGCGAAAGCGATGCTCGAAGGTCTCGTCGCCGGCGAACTGTGGCTTGAGCACCTTCAGCGCTACGTGGATCTCGAGCTCGGGGTCGAACGCCTTGTAGACCCACGCAAATCCGCCGGAGCCGATCAGCTCATCGATGCGGTACTTGCCCAGGGTTTGTCCGATATGGCGTTCAGACACTACACGGAGCCTTTACAGGGGTGGGCAGGTCCAGTAAAATACTGTGCTCCAACCAATTGAGCGCTCAAGCGTAGCTGGACGCGCGGGGAATATACACCATGGCTTTTGAAAAAGCACCGACGGTCGCCAAGTACAAGACGCACGAAACCGACACCGGATCGACACGCGTCCAGGTGGCGTTGCTGACGGAGCGGATCAACAATTTGAACGACCAACATTTTCGTTCGCACTCCAAGGATCATCACAGCCGCCGCGGGCTGCTGAAGATGGTCGGCAAGCGAAAGCGCCTCCTGAATTACATGCGACGTACGAACGTCGAGGGTTATCGGCAGCTCATTCAGGAACTTGGAATCCGCTACTAACCGCTGAGTCGTCACCAGCCGCGCGGGTCGCAAACATGCGCCCGCGCGTTTTGTGTTCCACCGAGGCCAGAAAATAAATGATGCAATCCGTTGAACGGACCTTCGCGGGTCGTCGTCTCCGAATCGAGACGGGACGCATGGCGAAGCAGGCCGCAGGCGCGGCTGTTGTCCAGTTCGGAGACACGATGGTGCTTGCCACCGTCACCGTCAGCGACCAGCAGAGCCCTCTGCCGTTTTTCCCGCTCACGGTCGAGTACAAGGAAAAGACCTACGCTGCCGGGAAGATCCCGGGCGGCTTCATCAAGCGCGAAGGTCGGCCACAGGACGCCGAGATTCTCTCAGCGCGAATCATCGATCGCTCGATTCGGCCGCTCTTTCCCGAGGGCTTCAAGAACGAAGTCCAGGTCTTCGTCTACGTCATCTCCGCGGACCAGGTGAATGACGCCGACGTTCTCGCACTTGTTGCCACGTCCTACGCGCTGAACGCATCGAAGATCCCGTTCGCGGGGCCGATTGCCGGCGCGCGTGTCGGTCGCGTGGATGGCAAGTGGGTGCTCAATCCGACCTTCCAAGCGCTCGGCCTGAGCGACCTCGAGCTCGTCGTCTCGGCTTCGAACGACTCCATCGTTATGGTGGAGGGCGGAGCGCTCGAGGTCAGTGAGACCGACGTGCTCGATGCGCTGACGGTCGCGCAGAAGGGCATCCGCGAGCTGATCGCGGCGCAGGAAGAGCTGCTCGACAAAGCGGGCCGCACGCCCA
>Ga0070681_10001509_pt1 | contig 20619 bp, 14 predicted proteins | sample KBSC83BmetaG_FD_65650 | JGI IMG/M metagenome (GOLD analysis project Ga0070681, IMG submission 65650) | Corn rhizosphere microbial communities from Kellogg Biological Station, Michigan, USA - KBS C8-3B metaG | ecosystem: Host-associated > Plants > Roots > Rhizosphere | place: USA: Michigan... | reverse complement strand
GGCATCCGACTGCAGAGAGAATTTGTAGAGGAGAAGAACGAATGCACCGTGAGGGCCACCTGGATGATGTGTATTGGGCCTTACGCGTAGGACTAGGGTCCACCGCGTTCCTGGCAGGGCTGGATAAATTCACCAATCTGCTTACCGACTGGGAAAAATACATCGCCCCGCAGGTCCGCGAGCGGCTGCCGATCAGCGGCAAGAAATTCATGTATGGCGTGGGCGTGATTGAAATGCTGGTCGGGTTGGGAATTCTCACTCGGAAACCGCGCCTGGCAGGCTACACTGCGTCGGCATGGCTGCTCGGCATTGCCGCGGACCTGGTTCTAAACGGCGACTTTGATATTGCGGTTCGCGACATCAACATGGCCGTGGCCTCTTACGCCATGGCTCGGTCTGAGGGGAGCAGGCAAAAGGCCGAGGCGTTTGGTCCAGATCGTGAGGATCTACAGCTTCGGGATGTGGCCTGAGTCCGGCCGCCATAACGCGCGTCGTTTACTTCTATTGCGAGCTGTTGCCGGACGGAAGAGCAGGAATGAAGCCGCCCTTTCGTTATTGTTGATGCTCCTGCTCTTCATCTCTGCAGGCTGTGGCGGCGTCTATCAACGTTCCTCGCCTGATCATGGATCTGCCAGGCTTGAGTGATCGTCCGGGAGCAGCCGTCGCCGCCGCCAAAATGAACGAGTTCTTTCAGTAACTTACTCACAACCCTCAGCGCGCTCCCTGTATTACAGCGAAGACTGCACTTCAAAAATTCGCGCGGGTAATCTGCTCTGGTTCGCGATCTTAAAGAGCTCTCATTGTATTCAGGACAGCACTGTCCCATGAAGCAGCATCTAGATCACCAGAGTTGTGGGGTCCCATCATGCGCGCCAACGTTGTTCGCATCTGCTCTTTGGCTGCTGTTCTGCTGTTGTTAAGCGCTGTTTGTGCCGCGCAAAGCGGCGACTTCACCATCATCGCGCTGCCGGATACACAAAATGAGTCGCAATTCTTTCCTGGAGCGCTGTCGGCGCAGACGCAGTGGATCGCATCCCATCGCCACGATTTAAATATCCAGATGGTGCTCGGCGAAGGCGACATTGTCAACGATTTCAGTTCGCCGGACCAGCAGCAGAACGCTGACCGCGCTTTCCGAATCCTGGATAATGCGGGCGTGCCGTATCTGTTGGCCATCGGCAATCATGACTATGATCACGCCGAACCGAAAGACGGGCGCCCGGTAAGCGGCTTCAATCGCTTTTTTGGCCCGGACCGGTATGCTGGGCGAGCTTACTATCGCGGCAACTTCCCCGCGGGAAGCAATGAAAATTTCTTCGGCGTCCTGAATATCGGCGGGAAGGACTTTCTCTTCCTCATTCTGGAGTTCATGCCCCGCGCGGAGTCGGTGAGTTGGGCGGAATCTGTCTTGCAGGCGAATCCTGATAAACAGGTCATTGTTGTTACGCACTCTTTCACGAACGTCGACGGCACGCGCGTGGATCTTTGTGACACGGATGACATGCCGCCCGGCAATGCTACTGGTGACGATCTGTGGCAGGTCCTGCGCAAGTACCCCAATGTAATGATGGTGCTGAGCGGCCATTTAACCAACGGCCATGCCGCTCATCGCACTGACATTGCCGACAACGGCAACCTGGTAAATGAGATTTTTGCCAATTACCAGACTTTTCCGCACGGAGGAGATGGCTGGTTGCGGATCCTGACCTTCCATCCCACCGACAACAGCATCTCAGTCCAAACCTATTCGCCATCCCTCAATAAATTCAAAACAGACGCAGGTGATCAATTCAAGGTGCCTTATCGCAACCCGCACCTCCACACCGGTCAGGGTAAGCTCAGCGGAATGGTTCGCACAGCTTCCGATTGCAGTCCCCTCGCGGGAGTTACTGTTTCCACCAATGAACATTCCACGGTTACTGATGAAGATGGCAGGTACTCTTTTGACCTTCCTCCTGGTTCCTACCAGGTTTCGGTTTCAGCAACTGGGCAGAGTCCTGAGCCAAAAACTGAAACGGTAGCCGATGGATTTGATACGGACCTGAATTTCTTTTTGAACCAGCCGGCCTCGGCGCCCTGCCCGCTCGACTCTGACTCTCCATCGGTCACCATCTGCTCACCAGTCGAGGATGCTACCATAAGCTCGCCTATCAACATTGTAGCTGCCGCGACGGATCGGAATCGCGTACGAACACTCAAGGCGGTACTGGATGGCAAGGCTGTGTCGTCAGTTAGGGCTGGAACTCTGAATGCCAGCATCCAGGCGGAGAACGGGAGACATCATCTCACCGTGCAGGCGCGGGACAGCGTCGGCCAGGAGTTCGAAAAGTCGTTGGATTTCACGGTAGGAGCCCAACCCCCGCCACCTTCAGCCCCAGACAGATTGAGCCTCCAAGTCTCTCCCGCCGAGGCGACGATACGGCTGGGGAGTTCAGCGAAATTTCTGCTCAACATCGGGAGCGATGGTTCGCTCACCGACATCGTTAGTTTCTCTTGCAGTGGACTCCCTGTCGGGGTGAGCTGCGCGTTCAACCCTGCCAGGGTGAAACCTAAAGCCCTTCCTGTGACAATCCAATTGACGATCTTTACCAGCCCGCTGAGTTCTGCCGCTTTAACCGGAAAAAAGCGTTTCTATGCGCTGGCTTGGTCTATTTTGCTCTCGCCCGTCCTCCTGTTCGGCTTCCGTCGCAAGTGCGCGCGCAGGATTCAAGCCGGCGAAGCGGTCGCGACTCTAGCCTTTCTTCTGTACTGGGTTTTTGTGATTTCAGGTTGCCAGGGAGTAGCAGCCCCAGCCAATCATGGTTCGTTTACCGTCACGGTAACGTCCACTTCGGGTACGGTGCAGAAGAGCAACAACATTCAACTTTTGCTGGAGTAAAGGTGGCTCCAGCAAAGAAGAGTCATTGGCGAAAAACGTGGATTGATGTTGTGCTCGCCTTAAAAGATTGAGAAGAGCATTTTCTTGGCTTTCGGCCGCCGATCTGCAAATGGCCGGTTGAGAAACTCGACAAAGGGTGCCATGACTTCAAAGTGGCGCGCGATTTCCGCCACAATACGCGGACTGGTGAGCAGCTTGATATCGAATGTATTCTCCAGGTACCACTGGCGACGGCGCAGCAGATCTTCGGCGGGATGGTCGACAGGAAAGCCCTTGGGCATGCGCGTGAGCTGCTCGCCCTGAAGTCCGCCAAGCAGGCGCTTGACTTTTTTATCTTCGAGTAGCGCCTGAAATTCTTGGTACTGCTCCTGCAACAGCGTGCGATAGGCCAGGAGTTCGTCGCGCTCCGGGCCCCATACCCCGCCGAAGACCAAAAGCTCCTTCTCAGTGAAGTGAAAATAAAAGACTGACCCCTCGCGCTTGACAGCCGTGTGCCGCGGAAAAATGGCAGAAACGTGGGTCTTATATGGCGTTTTATCTTTGGAGAAGCGCGTATCGCGATAAATGCGGTACAGCGCCTTCTGCGGCGGCGTGATGTACTCGGGCGCGAAGCGCGCGAACTTCTCGTTCAGGCAGCTCACCAGCTCCAGCATGGGCTGCTTGATCAGTCTTTCGTATTTTTCCTTGCGCGGCTGGAACCACTCGCGCCGGTTATTGCGCTTGAGCGCGCGAAGGAAGGCGATTGCGTCTGGGGAGAAGCCGGGAAATTGTGAATTCATTTCAGGTCAGGATCAAAAACAAAATCTCTGAAAACATGGAGTAAGAGGAGATAACGGAAGCGAGCTGAGCATTTCTGACTATCAGCTCCGCCTACTCCGCTTCCTCCATATTTCAAGGTTTTACCGCTTGATCAGCGGCAAGGTGTGTGTTTAGGTCAGCGAAACTGCTTTGGTCGCGATTAGCTTCTTCACGCGGTCCACAAATTGTCCGGCCGACACCGTTCCTTCCGGCTGCTGCAATCCCCTCACGCGCACGTTTACCGTTCCCGCTTCGGCTTCCTTTTCGCCGACCACCAGCAGGAATGGGACTTTCTGCAGCGTGTGCTCGCGGATTTTGGCATTCATCTTCTCATTGCGATCGTCCACATGCACGCGGGCGCCGGCATCTTTGAGCTGCTGCGCGACTTTGCGTCCGTACTCCACGTGCTTTTCACTGATGGGGATCACTGCAACCTGCACCGGTGAAAGCCAGAGCGGGAACGCACCCGCGTAGTGCTCGATCAGCACTCCGAAAAAGCGCTCCACTGATCCGAATAGCGCGCGATGGACCATCAGAGGCTGCTTGCGCGAGCCGTCTTCAGCAACATACTCAAGCCCGAAGCGTTGCGGCAGATTGAAGTCGAACTGCACGGTTGAGAGCTGCCAAAGACGTCCAATGGCGTCCACCAGCTTCACATCGATCTTGGGTCCGTAGAACGCTGCCTCACCAGGAATGACCTTGTAAGCAATGTTGAGTTTCTTCAATACCTTTTCCAGCGAGTTGTTGGCCAGGTTCCACATCTCATCGCCGCCGATGAAGCTCTTCTTGTCGTTCGGGTCCCAAGTGCTCAGCTCCACCTGATATTCATTGAACCCGAACGTCTTCAACACAGCCAAGGCGAAATCAATGCAGCCCTCCACCTCGCTCTCGATCTGCTCGGGCGTACAGAAAATGTGAGCGTCGTCCTGGGTGAAGCCGCGCACGCGCAGCAGGCCATGCATCACTCCGGAACGTTCATAGCGGTACACAGTTCCCAGCTCGCCGTAGCGTTGCGGCAAATCGCGATATGACTTCAACGAATCCCTATAAATAAGAATGTGGCCCGGACAGTTCATGGGCTTAACGCGGTATTCTGCGTCGTCCAGCTCCATGGGAGTGAACATGTTCTGGGCGTAATAGCCTTCATGCCCGCTGGTCTTCCACAAATTGACTCGAAAGACGTGAGGCGTGTAAACGAGCGAGTAGCCGCGCTTCAGGTACTCTTCGCGCATCCAGTCTTCCATCTCTTTGCGGATGATGCCGCCCTTGGGATGCCAGAAGATCAGCCCCGGCCCGGCCAGTTCCTGAATGCTGAACAGATCAAGCTGTTGCCCCAACACGCGATGGTCGCGTTTCTTGGCTTCCTCCAACGCGTGGAGATGCTGCTCCAGGTCTTTCTTGCTGAAGAAAGAGGTGCCATAGATGCGCTGGAGTTGTGGGTTCTTTTCGTCGCCCAGCCAGTATGCGCCGGCAATGTTGAGGAGCTTAAAAGCTTTGATGTGACCGGTCGAAGGCACATGCGGCCCGCGGCAGAAGTCCACAAACTTGCCGTTGCGATAGGTCGAGATTGGTTCGCCGGCCTTCGTGAACTGCTCGATGAAGTGGACTTTCATGAAGTCGCCTTCCGAGCGGAAGCGGTTCAGGCCTTCGTCGCGGGGGATGTATTCACGCTCGAATTTCTCGTTGCGCTGCACCACTTCCTGCATGCGCTTCTCAATGCGCTCCAGGTCTTCAGGCGTGAACGGCGTGGGGCGATAAAAATCGTAGAAGAACCCGCTCTCCGTGGGCGGGCCATGGCCGAGCTTGGTTTCCGGGAACAACTCCAGAACGGCCGTCGCCAAAACGTGCGCCGATGAGTGCCGATAGACCTCCAGCGCTTCGGGATCTTTGTCGGTCAGAAGGCGAAGCTCAACGTCGCTTTCGAGCGGCTTGCTTAAATCTGCGAACTGCCAGCCGTCTTTAGATTTGGCTGCGTGCATGCTCGCAGGCGTGTTGCCGGGCTGACCAGATTCCGTCGTGTTGCCAGAGTGATCAGCGGCGGAGTGCTGACTGGTGATTGCTGACTGCTTGATTTTCGCTACCAGGGCAGCGTCAGCAAGCCGCGGGCTGATGGAGCGAGCGATGTCGAGAGGCGTGGCGCCGCGGGACACCTCTTTTTTGCTCCCATCCGGGAGCGTGACCTGGATTGCGCTGGATTGTACTGGATCAGACATAGAGTTGTGAACACAACTAATAATCGAGTCTAGCGAACGGGCAAATGGCGGGTCAAACGCTCGTCCGCGCCATGTCAACTCGGCAACGGAAAAGAACCGGGTGGGTTGTGGACTTCCCGAGTCATCGATCCGGACAGAAATTAATCCGTTATAAGCGGGTACTCTGCCGCTAAAATCGTGAAGTCACCTCCAAGGAGTCGGCCGCAAAGTGAAATGGATCAGGTGGATAGCACTGCTCGCCGGGATTGCAATGTTTGTGGCGAGTTTCGTGGTACCTGCGGTGAAGGAGGCGTCGGCGTCATCCGGATCTCCAGGCATCTCGGGTTATAAAATCGCCACGCTTGCCCTGGTTATACCCTGGGGACAGGGACGGGAGCTGCTGAAGCAATCACCTCTTCAATACTTCTGTATTCTGTTTAGTGGCTGGATTAATCCACTTTTTCTTGTCAGCCTGCTGCTGGTTCTGATAAAACCAAGATGGCGGTTTGCCATTTGGCTCAGGTACTTAGTTACCGCAATGTTCGTTTGTTGCTGGATCGTCTTCTATCAGATCCATCTTGATCCGCGGCAGGGCTACTTTCTTTGGATGTTCGGAATCCTTCTGGCTCTGTATTCGAACCTGCTTTCCGCACCCGTGGTCCACAGCCGGCGAGGGGATCAAGTCACAGCAGACTGACAAGAACGTAAGTATATTAGGAATTTGGAGAAGATTTGGTTATGGATGTTCAGGTTAAGACAATGCTGCCCACTCGCGCGGAGTTAAAAATATTGCAGGTGCTGTGGGAGATCGGCAATGGGACCGTTGAGGATGTGATCAGTCATTCCAACGCCATCCCGAAGCCCAATTACAAGACCACGCAAACCATTCTTCGCATCATGGAAGAAAAGGGCTTGGTTCGCCATGAGAGCCGCGGCCGTGTATTCGTGTTTGAACCGTGCGTCACCCGGGAAGAGGTAGGGAGGAATTCGGTCCAGAACCTGCTCGACCAGAACTTTGGCGGCTCGCCTTCAGAGTTACTGATCAACCTGCTGGAAGCCGCTCCAGTAAAAGAGTCGGAGCTGGAAGAATTGGAGACGTTGATCCGCAACTATCGTTTGCAGAAGGCGCAATCCGGCAAATAACAGTAAATGAGCCCGGCGCAGAGGGCCTTCTTTATGCAATCCTACTCGCTTCAGCTCGCAGGAGTGCTGCTCACATTCGTTCTGAAAGTGGCGGCGGCGTACGTATTGTGTCTCTGCCTGGCACGGGTGCTGCGAAACCCGCGGCACCGATTTCTAGCTTGGCTGGGGTTTTTGCTGGGTGCGGGGATTTCCTGGATAGCGCTGCTGGCGGATGAACTTGTGTTTGTGCTGACCCGTGGCGCATCTGGCGCAACTCTGGCCAAAGAGGCGGCAAAAGTCCCCGGTGAACATGTGGCGGTTCCGGCATCATGGAGCGTTTGGATTGGCACGATCGCGGTTGTTCTCATCGTTGCTTACATCGTGGGCGCCGCATCACTGGTGGCTATGCACCTCTTCAAACACTTGCGCCTCCGGCAGTGGCTCAAACACGGACGCCAACCTTCACCCGGTCTGCAAGATACTTTTCAGGACCTTTGCAGGGACTTCAATATAAGCCGCTGTCGCGTGCTGATACTACCAAAGGTAAGCTCTCCAGCCACGGTGTACTGGTGGACACCCCGCATCCTTCTTCCTGAGGTTTGCGAAAAACTGGTCGGATCACCACAACTGGGCAATGTGCTCAGGCATGAGCTGATCCACACGCTTCGCTGTGACTACCTATGGGCCACTCTCGGGGACTTGCTTTGCGCGCTGTTGTTTTTCCACCCGGCGGTCTGGCAAGCACGCAAGCAGCTTATGATGGAACGTGAACTGGCCTGCGATCTGGGAGTGATAGAGACTCACCCCGAAGACCGTGCCGATTACGCTGACAGTCTGGCCGCCTTCGTTCGCCTGGTCCGGCTGCAACAGCGTCCGGCTCTGGGTGTGGATTTTGCCGCATCGTCATCGTTTCTAAGTACACGCATCCGCAATATTTTGGCTGAACCCGCCGAAGTTCCTCGCTGGAAGGCGTTGGTGTGCGACGCCGCCATTGTTTTATTCATTGTGGCGTTCGCATCGGTTTCCCCGGCGCTTTCCGTCTCACTGGACTTCAGCTCGCAAGCGGCACATAGCTCTGCTCATGCACAGGCAAGGGTCGCGGTGGCCCCATTCTCGCCTCAGGCTCCGGGGTTGCACCGGCGCCACAATCGCGTTTCGCTTGAATACGTGAATACGCCTGGTACTGTGGCAACGGAAAATTGGGCGCACCAACGGCACACGCCCAATTCAGGCAAGCAGCAAGCTGAACGCAACGCCGTGGCCCCCTCGATTTCAGGTCCCATAGATGTGGACGGCCCGCCAATTCCAGCTCCCTTCAACTCGGTGGGAGATATGCCGATTCCTGATCTTGATCCTCTGACCGGAAGCGCGCGTTATCAGGCGAATCCGGCCCATGAAGACAAATAGTGTTGCCGTAATGGAAGCTCTCTAGACCCACTTGCCCCATCTAGGGGAGGACGCGCGGAAAATCGCGGAGCGTGAAGGAACCCACGGCGGAATGCGGCGGAAACGCGATATGGCTTCCAAAGCACGGGCGCGCTGATGCCGGTCAAAGGCTCGCACATATTGCCGAATGATCTGGGGCATGGTCAGCCGAAGGGCGGCGGAGAAGTTCTGCTCCGCCATTTCGCGCTGCTCTTCTTCCGATTGCAGCAGCTCAATCATCTGCCGCGCCAGTGCTTGTTTGTCCCCGATCGGGTAAAACTTTATGGCCAGGCCTTCATTTTCCGCCATCTCACGAAAATCCGGAATATCAGAGCAAATGATGGGAACACCGTGCTGAGCCGCAAGATGCGCCACTCCGCTCGCGCCCGTCGCTGAGGTATAAGGCATCACCATGAACGATGATGAACCGAAGATATCGCGGATCTTCTCTTCTTCCACATAGCCGGTGAACTCAATTCCCGGATGGTCCCCGTGACGCGCGCGCAGTGACTCAATATAGCCGGGAGAGTTTCCGTTGTTGGCGCCGGCAATGATCAACCGCGCGTTGGGCACAGCCTTGGCCACGTATTCCTCGAAAGCTTCAATGAGCATCTCGCAACGTTTGTAAGTTCCCCATTTGCCAAACGCCAAGATGCGATGTTCAGGGTTGCCACGACGTTCGAACTCGGGGTATTCGGGCCGGGCGCCCAGGATTCCGTGGGCGCGGAAATGAATATTTTCGCCGCGATACTTATCAATCAGGGTGCGGCGATATGCGGGCAACAGCACCGAGACCGAGTTCGCCATCAGGATCATGCGCGTCGCAGCGTTACCGGCCATTCGAAACAGCCTCTTATGGCGCACGCCGGCGTCTTCAAGGTCAATGTGGTCCATCAGATGGTGGAGAGTTACGTGCGTATAGTAGCCTGCCAGCCGAGTTGTGGCGGGAAGCGTCAGCCCGGAAAAAGCAGCCAGAGGACTTTCCTTGGTGCCAAAGCTGGAGAAGACCAGGTTGAACCAGACAACATCAGGCCGAATGTCGCGAATCGCGGCGAGAATGCGGCGGTGGTTGGTGAGCCGGTTCATGGTCCAGCAGCGCTCCACGTTGAACTCCGGCAGCTCCGGGAGAGGCTCCTGCAATTCGTCCGCCAGGATAGTCAGGCTCACCAGGGGATCGGCCTGAAGCTCACGGGCAACGTGATAGCCGTATTCGTTCAGCACCACTTTGCTGGGCGGAAAGGCTGTAATCAGGCAGATCTTCATGTCCGAGTATTTCCTTAATTCCTGTTTAGAACAGCGAGATTTGTATAACGGGACGCAGGGCGTTCGTCCTCACGTCACCGGTGAAGTTATAGAAGGACTGCTGTTGCATGCCTATGGAGAAGCGGAGCGGATAATCGACACCGATTTCGCCTGTTCCATCATTGAAGCTTCGCCGAACCGGCTTCACGTAAGAGATGAGGAAACCGCTCTGGACGTTGTCGTAAAGATGGAAGCCCTCGCCGCGGGTGAAATCGGCGGAAGCATTCAGGTGCCAGCGCTCGTTGAATTTGTAATCAAACCGGGCGCCGGGCACAAGGATCTGCGCGCTTGCGAATTCAAGCCCTTCCACGCGCCAGGAACGGATGTATTTGGCCAGGCCGGTGACTGTGGCTTTGTCGCCGAACTTGTGTTCCAGTCCGCCCCACGTGGCCGTGGTAAAGAACTCGCGCGCTACCGGATTAAACAACAGGTCACGGACGGAATAACCGGTGACGAGCGCATTGTGCCCCCATGGCCGCCCCACCTCAAACTCCAGGCTTGCGCCCAGATCGCGCGAGCTGAGGTGCTGCTGGGTGAAGGGGCCGGCTTCATGAATCGCGCTCCCGCGCATAGTAATCCAGTTGAACAGCGGAGAGCTGTTCAGATACAGATACTGCCGGAAGAGGTTCTGGTTGAATTGCAGTGGAGCTTCTGTGTCCCGCCGGAAAGCGAACTCAATCCCGGGATTGAGTACGAAGCGGGCATTCCCCAGCCGCAATACTGGCGTGGTGCCAACGTTGAAGAACGTGTCATAGCTGTTGTGACGCAGGATGGCCAGCGTGCTTGGTACGGAAATGGTGCCACGGTAATTGCGTTCACCCACGAACCCGTTGATCGGGCTGAAGTGGTTGATGTGATAGTGGAACGACGTCCCCAGGTCGGTTTCCTGGGATGAGCGCGGCCGCACGTTGTTGCCAAACAGCTTGCTATCGAGCTGGTAAATCGTGGCATCATCGAACAGCGCGGTGCTCAGAAAATCGCTCTGCACGTTGAGGTTGGGGCCTATTTGCGTCCCCTCCTGCCCGGCAACCTGCAACAGCCCGCGCTCCGCCGTGGGATCATCGGCAGCGATTTCGCTGGCATGAGCAAAGGCGGCGATGGCACGCACCCTGTCATGTCGCTGGCTGTACACGTTGGCCCACGCGAGCTGGTAATCATAGTTCTGCTGATAATCCGGAGAATTACCCAGCGCGCTCAGGATGGCTGCAGCTTTTTTGTCCTGGTTCTGGGCGATATAGGTGTCAGCGAGGCCAATAGCAACGGTGTCGTCGGACGCGCCCATGTCCTTTGCTTTGGTGAAATAGCGCTGCGCCAGATCAAAGTCGTGAATGGCGAGGAAAACGTTCGCGGCTTCCACCAGGTTGTCTGTAGTAATGGGCGAAGCTTCGCCAATGCGGGATTCAGCAAACGCCAGCGCGACTTCTTGCTTGGCATCATCATACTTGCCTTCATGCACAAACAACTTTGCGAACTGGAGGCGCACGTCCACACGGTTTGCGTCTGGCGAATCAAGGGCGCGGGTAAAGCGCTCAAAGGCCGCCTGACGGTCACCCAGCAGCATCAGGGCCTCTCCCGTGGCCAGCAGTACAGCCGACTGATCTGTTCCAGCCCGTTCCGCGGCCTGCACGTAGCGGAACGTCTCGGCCCGCTGGTGGAGCTGTGCGTAACTTGCGGCTAAACTGGCGAAGACCAGCGGGTCATCGGGAGAAATCTGCAGGGCAGAATTCCACTCGACGATGGCCTTTCTGTACTGGCGGGCGTGATACAGCGTATCTGCAAGCGCCTCGTGCGTCTTCAAATCATCGGGCGCAAACTTCAAGGCCAGCCGGTACTCCTTCTCCGCCTTATCGAAAACGCGCATCTGCCGGTAAGCCGTGGCGAGCGCCATATGGATGGCGCCGTTGTCCCTCATCCCTTTTTGCGCAATTTCAATTTCTTTCAGAGATTCGCGCGAGCGATGCAATTGCAGGTAGGAGTAAGCCAACCCAAGGTGCGCAATAGCGTTGTTCGGCGACATTTTGATGGCTGGCTCAAAGTCGTGGACCGCGTTCTGAGCATCCTGCATGTCATTGCGAACGTAGCCCCGGTTCACGAGGGCCTCGACCATCTTTGGATCTTTTTGCAGGGCGCGCGAGAAATCATCAATGGCCTGCTGCAAGAGCTGGTTCTGGCGGTGGACGTGGCCCGCAAGGAGCGGGAAATTGGCCTCTTTCGGCAGCACGCTCTCATAGCGGCTTACCAGGGCTAAGACGTCGTCGTAGCGGCCGAGATTGTAGAGGTCGTAGCCGAGATAGACGGCGCCGTCACGATCACGCGGGAGCTTCTGTACCACCTGCTCGCCTATGCGGGCTGACTCCAGATAGCGTCCCTTCAGGAAAAGGTACCGCTCCGTTTCCCGCATGACGTGGGGATCGTTCTTCATGGTGCCGGTCGCACGCGCCAGCCAACGTCCGGAAAGATCGGGATCGTGGGCCTCAATAGCTGCATTGGAGCCGCTGGCGATGATCTGCGGATTGGTAGGCGCGAGATTGTATGCCTTGTTATAGCTGGCCTGGGCCTTGGCATAGTCCTTCATCGCCGTGTACAGGTCGCCCAGAGCAACATGAGGCACGTAGTCACTGGGATACGCCGCCGCCATGCGTCCAAAGTAATTCTCAGCCGCTTTGTTGTCGCCCAAGTCACGGGACAGGTAACCGAGGGCTTCGAGCGCGAAACGGTTTTTGGGATCACGTTGTAGCAAGCCAGCGTACATCCGCTGCGCTTCCTGCTTGCGATTCGTCTTCCAGAGCAGGTTGGCGTATTGCAGCAGGACGTTGTCATTGCTGGGATCGAGCTGCATGGCCTGCTTCAAGTCAGCTTCGGCGCCGGCAGGATCGCCGCCAAGAGCGCGAAACGCAGCGCGAAGACGCAGGTACTCCACCCGATCCGGGCCTTCCACCTGCAGCCGGCCAAGAAACTGTTGGCCCATGGCGGTCTGCTGGCGTACGGCTGCGTCGTCCTGAAGATTGCGGTAAGAGTCAATCAATTGCAGCCGAAGCTGGGCCGGATACATTACGCCTTCGGCTGGGCCTTCAGGCATAGCGGCCAGAGCCGCAAGATACTCGCGCACCGCATCGCTGTCGCGATGCTCTACAGCGGCTAGCTCGGCGCGGATTGCATGCAGACGGTAGTAATTGGCATCAATTTGTTCTGCACGGGCCAGAAAAGTCCGCGTCTTGTCGAGGTTGCCCACTCGCAATTCTGCCTGGGCGGCCGCGAGTTGAGCATTCGCCGATTTCGGCTGCATGGCTGCGGCTTTTTCGCTCGCTTCCGCGGCCTCCTTCTTCATCCCGGCAAGACTGTATGTGAAGCCAAGCTCAGACATGACGGGAGCTGTCTTCTTTGGAGCACGCAGCAGGATGGCAAGGGCCGACTTGTAGTCATGGGCTTCACGGTAGTATTGGGCGACGGCGCGAAAGACATCAACGTTGCGCGGGTTGCGCTTCATCGCCCGATCCAGGAGCGCCTTGGCCTTTTCCTGCTGCTTGGATTTCATGTAGGCGATGGCGAGCAAGAGTTCGGCGTGCGAGGATGGGCCCGCCGCTTCTGACCGTTCCAGCAGGTTGACGGCGCGAGGCAGGTCGCCGGATTGCATGAAGAGCTCACCGGCCATAGCCAGATCAGTCGCGCGACGCGGGTTGGCCGCAATCACTTGAAGCAGCAGTTTCTTGGCTTCATCTGATTTGCCCATCCGGATATACGTCTGCGCTTTTCCGGAGAGCCCTTCCACAGAGTTCGGCTGCTTCGCCAGACCCTTATCGTAGGCGTCCAGTGAAACCGAGTAATTGCCTGCTAGGCGCGACGTGTATCCCAGCAAGAACCAGTTGCGGGGATCGTTCGGCGCGTCCTGAACCATCCGCTGGGCAAAGCTCATGGCTGCAGGATAGTTTCCTTTGGAGAGCGCCTGTTGCGCCGCACGGGCATAGCGCCCAACCTGGATGCTGCTGCCCCAGCCCAATCCGCCGGAGGAAGGCGTTGCAGGGGACGCGGCCTTCCGGCCCTTCTTCCCCTTTTGCTGCTGTGAATTCTGCTTTTGCGGCGACGATTGCCCGCCGATCTCGAACGTCTGTCCAAAGCCGTAGTCGGCCAGAAGCAGGGAACACGTAAAAGCCAGAACAAAAAAGTTTCTCTTCACGGGACCACCGTCATCAACTTGTCGCTTAGTTCGCGGCAGGGACCGCATGCCAGGGACAGACCATCATCCGCGGCTTGCCGGCAAATCGGACCACGCAACACTTGCACGCCATGGGATCAACAGAAGAGAGTCGCGCCACCGCTCCTTAGACTCATGCGGCCATCGGGCCAGCAGCTCTCATCTCTTCTTGAATCGAGATGCTGTTTCAGGGTGGGAGGATTGCTGGCTAGGTGAAACAGGCACAAATTGAGAATCCGGATGCCACAAGGCAAACCCGAATACCACTTTTGGAATCGAAACTGTGCGGCAAGCAAAACTGCTGCTCGATTTCATTCCGTCTTTGTCGCAGTCGCAATCGCGGAGGTTCTTTCATGAGTTCCCCATCCTTTGCCGTCTCCAAGCCTGCGCCCGTGCTGGGACGCGGCATTCCCCTGAGCTGGGTGATGCTGCTGGCGCTACTGGTGCACGGCCCGCTGCTCATCCTGCAGCTTCCGAACAGCACGTATGATGCGAACTTCCATAAATTTTTCGCTTCGCATTACGCGCAGCACTGGTTCGATCCCTGGAACGAGAAACAGTTCACGGGTTTCTCCCAGACCACGTATCCGCCCATGGAGCAGCAGTGGCTGGCGCTGCTCTCGCACGTGACCGGCCTGAATCTTGGTTACATGATCGTGCAGTTCATCGCGATTTTGCTGCTTCCAATCGGCGTTTACCGATTTTCGCGAATATGGGTGGATGAACGAGCAGCGAGTTATGCGGCGGTGCTCAGCGTCTTGCTTGGCTCGCTGGCATCGCTGGTGTACAACGCCGGGCAGTTATCCACCACATGGGCAGCGCCCTTATATCTCAATGCGTTGCCCTACTACTACGATTACGCGCGAAAGGGAAAATTCAGCGCTCTCCTCAAGGGACTGTTCCTGTTTTTTGCGGCTGCCTCCGCTCACCACGTGACATTGCTTTTTGGCAGCTTCATCTTTGCGCTTCCGGTGGTTGCCATGGCATTCATGGATCGCCACCGTGAAGGAAATGATGCGAGCGTGGGTGGCGTGCTCGCCCGAACGATTGTCTATGGCGTTCTCGCGGTTGTCGGCACCCTGATCGTTCTGTATCCCTTTGTGGTCGCGATCCTGGCCAATCCGATCAAGCAGATGCCGATTCCCCACGCCAGCCGCGACAACTTCTTCCTGGCGCCTTCTTCCGGCTTGAACTTCTTCATCATTCCGTGGGGCGCCATGCTTCTGGCCCTGCCCTACATTTTTGTGAAGGGCCTCAAGGAGCCGCGGCTGCGTCCCTTGTTCTTTGCGTTCTGGCTGGCAATGATGTTCGCCCTGGGCGGCACCACGCCTTTACCCAAGTGGCTGCTCGGCCGCGCCTTTGACGTGTTGACGTTTGAGCGCTTCAGCCTGCTGGCCCACGTGATGGCGCTGCCCATCGTCGGGTTGCTCGTGGTAGAGCTGATTGACCGCTACGGCCGGAAGGCGGCATTTACGGTCGGTGCGTTGGCATCTATCACCATGGGCTTTGCCGTGGCTTGGCCCATCTACCACATCAGCCGCGATAAGCCTTTCAACGTGGACGAGGTGATCTCATTCCTGAATCGCGACGGTCACGATAAGTTCCGCTATCTCACGCTGGGATTTGGCGCGAACAAGTTCGACCTGGTCAGCATTTCCACTACCGCAAGCAGCGTGGACGGCGACTACAACTCCGCCCGCCTGCTTCCCGAAATGACGCAGTACGGCGCCGGCCAACTGACGAATGCAAAGTATTACGGCACGTCGGGCATGGAGTCTCTACGTGCCATGTTGAAACACGCCGATCACTACGGTCTCAAGTACATCTTTGTGCGCGACCCCTACTATGAGCCGCTACTGGCCTTTGCCGGATGGCGCAAGGAGGAGACGTACGATCGCGGTAATGTCACGCTCTGGGTCAAGGATGGCATTGCTCCGGCCCGGCCCTCCGACCTGGGGCTGCGGCCGACGCGCATCCAGGGAATCATGTGGGGGACGCTGCCTATAGGCAGCAGCATTGTGGCCCTCTTGCTGGTATTGCTGTTGCCTGATAAACGGGGCCGCCAGGCAGAAACACTGGAATTCCCTATCTCAACCACAGAGCCGGTTCTTCGGGAGGCACGGTAATGGGACGCGTTCTAACCATCATCTTTGTCATCCTCACACTGGGTCTGGTAGCGCTGGGCGCCGTTCACAAGAGCGCCACCGCTCCCGCTTCCACCCCTGAGGGCGCTGTTCAGGACATGTTCCAAAACGTTCAGGGCCACGACTGGCAGAGCGCGTATTCGTACGTCGCTCCGGCCAGCAACGTGGACTTGCAAACATTCATTCGCGACCTCTCGGGGCGCGACGGCAGCCTGCGCACGTATTCGCAACTGGAAGGCGTCAATACGCGCGCCCTACATGAAAACGAGAATGACGCTGTGGTGCGGACCGAACTCAAGTACTCCACCGCTGTCGGCGCGTTCTATGACACCCGCGATCTCAAAGTCGTCAAGGACAACGGGCAATGGCGGATCATGTGGACGGCGGAAAAGAATCCCAGCGTTCCTCCACAAGTGATACCCGTAAATTACCTGCGCTGGGACATCATCTACCGCGGCGAGGGTGATGACTGGGGAGCGCAGAACGTTGAAACGCCTCATGTACGCATTCTGTCTATGCACCCGAGCGAGCGTAGCGGCAGCCTGATCCTGATGGGCGAAGTGGAAAATGAAGACACTGTGCCCGCCTTCGTCGCGGTGGGCGCATCATTGACAGGCAAGAGCGGACAGGATCTGGGCCAGGAATCCAGCTTCGATAAAACGTCGCACGTGCTGCTCCCGAAAGAGATAGCTCCTTACCGCATCGATTTTCCCGGCGTCAAACTATCACAGGTGAAGGCCGCTAACATGAAGGCGAACCCTCTGCTGGTTCCTGCATCGGCAGATCCGGTGATCGGGGTAATGCACCAGCACATTCAAAAGGACGCGAAGGGCCGGCCGGTGCTGGAAGGCGACCTGCTCAACGAAAGCGGACAGACGGTGAATATCCCACACGTGCTGGCCACTTTCTATGACAACTCCGGCAATGTGATCTGGGTTTCAGACGGCTATGTGGATCACGCCCTGCTACCGCAGACCCCGCAACCGTTTGCCGTGAGCCTGCCCGATGATATCGCAGCGAACGTCCATACCTATCGTGTAACCGTTAACCAGTACAGCCTCAATCGCCAGGAGTAACAGCATGAGAAAGCTCGTGTTCATTGCCATGACGATTGCCGCCTGCTGGTTTGCCGCCAGCCGGGCGAACGCAGCCGAACTACGCGTCCCCGACCAGGCAGTTGCCGGGCAGGATTTGCAAATCGCAACCAGCGGCAGCGGAAGCGCAACTCTTCTGCTCATCGGGCCGGGCGAAGTGATCAAGCATGAGGTCAAGCTGGGGGGAAATGCTGAGATTAAAGGTGAGGAGTTGAAGCACGCGGGCCGCTGGGTGGCGATTCTCCGCAGCGGCAGTCCTCAGTCGCAGGTGTTCTGGGTAGAGCCGGGCAAGCCGGAGAGCCTCAGTTTCCTGGCGCGTCCCTCGCGCGTTCCGGTGAATCGTCCAGGCGTCATAAGCGGCGTGGTGTTCACGTTTGATAAGTACGAGAACCTGGTTGTGCAGCCTGAGGAAGTCACGTTTACGCTGAGTGTTGGGGGAACGAGCGCTTCGCAAAGGGTAACAACGAAGAATGGCGTGGCCTGGGTACGCAGCTCGTCGGCGAAAAAGGCGGGCGCGGCACAGTTTGTTGCAAAGGTCGGTGACGTGACGGTGAACCGAGTCGTACAACAAGTTGCATCCAATCCGTGCGAAAACGGACTTCGCATGCACCTCGCCGGGCGGAAGAACAACCGCATCATCGTGCAAACAGATCCAGTTCACGATTGCACGGGTAATCCCGTGCCGGACGGAACGATCGTGACATTCATCGAGACCGACAGCACCGGCCGGAGCGTGGTGGACGCGCGAATCAAGAAAGGCATCGCCACCGCGGAGCTACCCGCGTCACAGAAGGCCCGCATCAGCGTGGCTTCCGGTGTGGCTCTAGGCAATGAGTTGGACGTGGGAGGCGGGGAATGAGGCTCAATTTGCGCAAAGAATCCACCGCTGGTTCAGGCAAGCTGCCTAATGCAAGGGCCGCGGCGCTGGTTCGTGTCGTCGTGTTTGGGGCCGGCATGGCCATGATGCTTTCCGGCGCTGTGCCGCTGGCCCGCCGGATTCTTGCGGATACCAAACCGGCCGTGCACGTCGACTTCAGCAACGCCGCGCCTCGCGAGGTTGAGGATGCAACCCAGCAGGCCGTTCTGCGCGACTACACGGCTGCCTGGAAGGGGCTCAGCACCGCACTGGCCCGCAATTCGCTCGCGCCTCTGAACGAAAATTTCACAGGCTTTGCGCTCAACAAGCTGACCGAACGCGTGAAAGAACAGCAGCACAACGGACTCAGCACGCGCATCATCGACCACGGGCACAAGGTTGAAGCCGTGTTCTATTCACCCGACGGCTCCGCCATTGAGCTTAGGGATACCGCATCATTGGAAACGCAAATCCTGGATGGCAGCAACATTATCCACTCCGACCAGGCCCAGGTGCACTACTACGCAGTTCTAACAGGAGCGGAGGACCGGTGGAAAGTGAGAGTTCTGGAAAGTGCAAAGTAAGGATAGTGCTCGCCTGAATTGGTAATTGGGTAATCTGGTAATTGAGTAATTGATCTGCCGTAAACGGGACGATCCTCTCAGAAGACTCTTTGTATCCATTCGCTTTTAATCACCAAATTACCCGATTACCAAATTTCCTGCTGCGAGTCGAGAACGCTTCCCCCAAAAACTACAGGATGTACCGTGACAGATCCTGGTCCTTCACGATGTCCGTGAGCATCTTCTGCACATAGGACGCATCCACCTTCACGCCTTTTTCTTTCATATCAGGCGCATCGAAGCTGATTTCGTCCAGCACGCGCTCCATGATGGTGTGCAGCCGGCGCGCACCAATATTCTCCGTGGATTCGTTCACCCGAAAAGCAAAGCTGGCAATTTCGTCCAGCGCCTCGCGCGTGAATTCCAGCTTTAGTCCTTCCGTCTCCAGCAACGCTGTGTATTGTTTCACCAGCGATGACTTGGGCTCGGTGAGAATAGCAATGAAATCCTGCATGGTCAGCGACTTCAATTCCACACGGATCGGGAAACGCCCTTGCAATTCAGGGATCAGGTCGCTGGGCTTGGAGACGTGGAACGCGCCGGCGGCGATGAACAGAATATGGTCGGTGCGGACCATGCCATAGCGTGTGTTCACCGTAGTGCCTTCCACAATGGGCAGGATGTCGCGCTGCACGCCCTCGCGGGAAACGTCGGGTCCGTGACCGCTCTCGCGGCCCGCGATCTTGTCGATCTCGTCGAGGAAGATGATTCCCGACTGCTCCACTCGTTCGACGGCTACCCGCGTTACCTGGTCCATGTCAATCAGGCGTGATTCCTCTTCCTGAATCAGGTATTCAAATGCCTCGCTGACCTTCATCTTCCGCTTTTTAGTGCGCTGGCCGAATATGTTGGGCAGCATGTCTTTGATGTTTATGTCCATCTCCTCTACACCTTGATTGGAGATGATCTCGAAAGCGGGCATGGAGCGCTCGCGCACATCGAGTTCCACAATGCGCTCATCCAGAACGCCCTCGCGCAGTTGCTGGCGCAGCTTTTCCCGCGTGCGGGAGGTGGAGTCACCATCTTCAGCAGCCAGAGCAAAACCGGCCGTCGGCGAAGACGTGGCTGCCGGAGTCCCGGGTAGAAGCAGGTCGAGCAATTTATTCTCGGCGCTTTCTTCGGCCTTCTCGGCCACTTCTTCCAGGCGCTCCTCGCGGATCATGTCAATGGCGATCTCGACCAAGTCGCGGATCATGGATTCCACGTCTCGGCCGACGTAGCCGACTTCAGTGAACTTGGAGGCTTCAACTTTCAGAAAAGGAGAGTTGGCCAGACGAGCGAGCCGGCGCGCGATCTCCGTTTTGCCAACTCCAGTGGGCCCGATCATGATGATGTTCTTGGGCATGATTTCTTCCGCCAGATCGGGCGGAAGTTTCTGGCGGCGCATCCGATTGCGCAAGGCAATCGCGACCGCCCGCTTCGCTTCATGCTGGCCGACCACATACTTGTCCAGTTCAGAAACGATTTCCTTTGGTGTCAATTCATCCAGAGTAACCTCGGCTTCTTCCGTGGTTCCTGGCAAATAGATAGCCATCTTCGACTCCTGTCGCTTCGCTCCAAACCGCTCAACGGTAGGGCTCGCGACTGCAACTCAATGCTCCTGCAACAGCCGGACTCAGCGCGTGGGCGGATTCGTCCGGCATTGTCCAACTATCGACTCCTGTCGCTTCGCTCCAAACCGCTCAACGGTAGGGCTCGCGGCTGTAACTCAATGCTCCTGCAACAGCCGGACTCAGCGCGGGGGCGGCTTCGTCCGGCATCTTTCAAAGCTGCCGTCACTTCGCCGCTTTTCGTTTAGACGCTGATGGGCGGTCCTTGGTGCGAATCACAAACTTCAATCCCGACCACGTCTCATCGATAGCGCAAATCTTCACATCCACCAGCCCGCATTCGAGCCCGACTTCGCGGACGACGTCTTCGGTGAGGTCGGTCGCCATGCCGGAAGTCTTTTTCGGCCAAGAGATCCAGAGCATGCCGTCTGGTACCAGAGTTT
>Ga0070681_10001507_pt1 | contig 20623 bp, 17 predicted proteins | sample KBSC83BmetaG_FD_65650 | JGI IMG/M metagenome (GOLD analysis project Ga0070681, IMG submission 65650) | Corn rhizosphere microbial communities from Kellogg Biological Station, Michigan, USA - KBS C8-3B metaG | ecosystem: Host-associated > Plants > Roots > Rhizosphere | place: USA: Michigan... | reverse complement strand
CATGATCCGGCCGACATCCCGCGCTTGCTTGCCAAGCTGGACGAAGGCTACGACATGGTGGTCGGCGCGCGCGGCTGGGGCGACCAGGCCGGCGTGGGGCGCGGTGTCGCCAACACGTTCTATAACTGGCTGGCGTCGAAGATGACGGGTCATCGCGTCGCGGACCTGACCTCGGGTTTTCGCGCCGCGCGTGCCGACAAGTTCCGGGAGTTCATCCACCTGTTGCCGAACGGCTTCAGCTATCCGACGACGTCCACCATGGCGTTCTTCCGCAGCGCCTACCCGGTGGCCTACGTGCCCATCCGCGCTGCCGAGCGCGTCGGCAAAAGCCACATCAGGCCGCTGCGCGATGGCGTGCGCTTCCTGCTGATCATCTTCAAGATCGCGACGCTGTACGCGCCTTTGAAATTGTTTGCGCCGACCGCGATTGCATTCTTCGTGCTGGGCTGGGCGTACTGGGCTTACACCTTCCTCGAGTTCCATCGCCTGAGTCTGGTCAGCGTGGCTCTGTGGAGCGCTTCCGTCATCATCTTCCTGATCGGGTTGATTTCCGAGCAGATCACGTCGCTGACGTACAGGCGTGATGCCTGACAACTCGTCCACGTCCACTCTGGCGACACCGATCCGTGTGCTGTTCGTCAGTACTTCGTACCCTCGGGACGCGTCAGACTGGCGGGGAATCTTCATGGTGCACATCAGCGCGGCTCTGGCCCGTCATGACGGCATCAGGCTCGCCCAGTGGGCGCCGCCGGGGCAGGTGGACGCGCGCGTGCAGATTGCGACTACGCCCGAAGAATCAGAATGGCTTTCACGACTCATGCAACGTGGCGGCATCTCGCATTGGCTGCGTTCCAGCCCGGCATCAGCCGCACTCGAGGCAGCCAAGCTGCTTCGGTTGTTGCGTTCGGTCTATCGCCGGCGCAGCGACATCGACATCCACCACATCAACTGGCTGCAATGCGCGTTGCCGCTGCCGACCAACGGCGTGCCGGTACTGATCACCGTGCTGGGCAACGACATGCAATTGCTCCGGCTGCCGTTGATGCGGCAAGCGTTGCGGCGCGTGATGCACGGCAGAAACGTGGCTATATGTCCCAATGCCTCGTGGATGGAGGCTCCGCTGCGCGAAGCCTTCGGCGATCTTGCCGAGATCGTGCCGGTACCATTCGGCATCGACCCGCGCTGGTACGCGATACGGCGCGATCCCGACCGGCCACCCCGCTGGATGGTGGTCACCCGCTTGACTGCCAACAAGCTCGGGCCGCTGTTTGAGTGGTCCGAGCCGCTGTTTCACGACGGTCATCGTGAGCTGCACCTGTTCGGCCCGATGCAGGAGCAGATCGCGATACCGGATTGGGTGCACTACCATGGTTCGGCGACTCCGGAGCAACTGATTCGTGACTGGTTTCCGCAAGCCCAGGGTCTGGTCACGCTCAGCCGGCATGCCGAGGGGCGCCCGCAAGTGATGCTGGAGGCGATGGCATCGGCATTACCGATTATTGCGTCGCGCATGCCCGCGCACGAGGACATTGTTGCCGACGGTGTTACGGGCATTCTGTGCGACAGCGAATCCGGTTATGCCGAAGCTTTGGAGAAACTGGAGGATGGGGACGTGAACTGGCGCTGCGGCGAAGCGGCACGCGCATGGGTAACCCGCGAGATCGGCACCTGGGACGATTGCGCGACTCGCTACACGACGATCTACCGTCGATTGCTGAAGCCACATGCGCATGGCTGAACCCATTCTGCTGATTGGAGCGGGCGGATTCGTGGGGCGGCGGGTGCTCGAGGCCTTTGCGCGCCGCGGCGAATCCGTCGTCGCGGTCAGTCGTAGCGCTTTCGATGTCGGCGCCGGGGACGTCGAACCCCTTTTTCGCGCGATGCGCGAGGTCAGCGACTATGCACCGCTGCTGGCGCGCGTACGCGCAGTGGTGCACATCGCTTCGGCATCGACGCCTGGCAGTTCAGCCGGCAAGCCGATCCAGGAGCTCGACGAGAACGTACGCCCGACAGTGGCGTTGCTCGAAGCCATGCAGGCACGACCAGAACTCCCGCTGATCTACGTATCGTCGGGCGGCACGCTTTACAGCCGCGCACGTGATGATGCGGCGGACGAACTCGCTGCGGTCTATTCCCGTTCCTACCACGGCGCAGGCAAGATCGCGGCGGAACACTTCATCGAAGCCTGGTGCAACCAGTTCGCCGGTAGCGCGACTGTATTGCGCCCCTCCAACCTGTATGGCCCCGGCCAGGAAGCACGTTCCGGTTTCGGCATCGTGCCGACCGCCTTCGGCAAGCTCGTTCGCGGCGAGACCTTGCATGTTTGGGGTGATGGCTCGGCCGAACGCGACTACCTTTATATCGATGACTTCACGCGGCTGTTGCTGGCAGCTCTGGATGCCCAGCGGCTGCCGGGCTTCCGCGTCTTCAACGCCTGCAACGGCACCAGCATCGATCTCAATGCGCTGTTCACCCTGATCGAGCGGATCACCGGCCGGACGCTGTTGCGCAGCTACGATGCCAGCCGTCCTGTCGATGCGTCTAGCGTTCGCATGCAGGCGACCCGCGCGAAAAGCACGTTCGGCTGGACGGCGGAATTCGGGTTGGCAGACGGTCTGGAACGCACATGGCGCTGGTTCAACACTTCCCCGCGCTGACGCCGGTGCCGGACCCCGTCTGTTCGATCTGCATCGCCAACTACAACGGCGTGGAGGTTCTCGTCGATTGCATCGACTCGGTGTTGGCGCAGGAGGGCGCAATACCGGTCGAGATCATCGTCCACGACGATGCATCCACCGACGGTTCGATGGAATGGATCCGGCAGCGCTACCCGAAGGTCGAATTGCTGGCCGCGGACGAAAACGTTGGCTTTTGCGTCGCGAACAATCGGATGGTTGCACAAGCGCGCGGCGAATTCATCCTGCTGTTGAACAACGACGCTGCGTTGTATCCGGACGCCCTGCAGACCTTGCTGGCTGCTGCACGCGATCAAGCGCCACCCGGCGTTTTCACACTACCGCAATACGACTGGCAGAGCGGCGAACTGGTGGATCGGGGTTGCCTGCTCGACCCGTTTTACAATCCGGTCCCGAATCTCGATCCCACTCGATACGATGTCGCCTACGTCATCGGTGCCTGCATGTTCCTGCCGCGCGCCTTGTGGAATGACCTGGGCGGATTCCCGGATTGGTTTGGCTCCATCGCCGAAGACATGTACATGTGCTGCCTTGCCCGCTTGCGTGGCTTGCCAGTCACGGTCACCCAGACGAGCGGTTATCGCCACAGGCAGGGCAGGAGCTTCGGCGGCAACCGCGTCGACGCGGGCAAATTGAACACAACCTATCGCCGCCGCTACTTCAGCGAGCGCAACAAGACCGCGGTGATGGCGATTTGCACTCCGACGGGGGGCGTGTGGCCTTGGCTGGTTGTGCATCTTCTGGTTTTGTGCGTCGAGGGGATAGTTCTTTCTCTCGCCAAGCGAGACACTGCGATCTGGCGAGAGATATACGCACCGACTTTGCGCTTCGGCTTTGAAGAGACAGGAGTGCTGCTCGCGAAGCGCCGCACGGTACAACGGATGCGGTGCATCTCCTTGCGCGAATACCTTGGCGGTTTCGTGCTCGCCTGGCGCAAACTTCGCTTGTTGCGGCGCTATGGTATTCCGGACGTCCGGTAAAGATGGACTCGCGGTGCCGAGGACGATGCGGGTACCGCGATTACCATTAAGATCTGAACCCCGCCATCCCGATGGGGCACGTCCCCGTGTCCAGCGATTGAGTGATCTGTGATGTTCGATTCGAAATCCATACTCATCACCGGAGGTACGGGCTCCTTCGGCAAGAAGTACGTCAAGACGCTGCTCGAGCGCTACAAGCCGCGTCGACTTGTGGTGTATTCGCGTGACGAGCTCAAGCAGTATGAAATGCAGCAGGTTTTCAACGCTTCCTGCATGCGTTATTTCATTGGCGACGTTCGCGATCGAGTACGCCTGACCCAAGCCATGCAGGGTATCGATTTTGTCATCCATGCTGCAGCGCTCAAGCAGGTGCCTGCGGCTGAATACAATCCGATGGAGTGCATCAAGACCAACGTGTATGGTGCGGAAAACGTCATCCACGCAGCGTTGGCCAATGAAGTGCAGCAGGTCATCGCGCTTTCAACCGACAAGGCGGCCAACCCCATCAATCTGTATGGCGCCAGCAAATTGGCTTCCGACAAGCTGTTCGTCGCGGCCAACAACATGGCGGGCGGTCATCGCACAGTGTTTTCCGTGGTGCGCTACGGTAACGTGGTTGGCTCACGTGGATCCGTGGTGCCGTTCTTCAAGAAGCTCATCGCGCAAGGCGCCCGCGAACTCCCGCTCACGGATCCGCGTATGACGCGCTTCTGGATCACGCTGCAACAGGGCGTCGATTTCGTGCTCAAGAATTTTGAACGCATGCGTGGCGGGGAAATCTTCGTGCCCAAAATTCCCTCCGTGCGCATCGTCGATCTGGCGCAGGCGATGGCACCGGGTATCGTTCACAAGGTGGTTGGGATACGCCCCGGCGAGAAATTGCACGAAATAATGTGTCCCGCGGACGACTCGCATCTGACGTTCGAGTTCGACGACCATTACGTGATCGCGCCGACCATCAGGTTCGTGAACCGTAGCAACGATTTCAGGACCAACAATTTGGGTGAAAGCGGCAAGCCGGTGGCGAGTGGTTTCGAATACAACTCAGGAACCAACCCGCGTTTTCTCGACGTATCGCAGATTGCCGAATTCAACCATCTGGCGGAGGCGTGACCATGATTCCCTATGGTCGCCAGGACATCACCCAGTCTGATGTCGACGCTGTCGTATCGGTGTTGAAATCGGATTACCTGACGCAGGGTCCGATGGTTCCGCGATTCGAGCGGGCGGTTGCCGATTACTGCAGGGCAGAGCATGCGGTTGCGATGAACAGCGCCACGTCGGCACTGCATGTTGCCTGCATGGCGCTCGGAATGGGACCCGGTGATTGGCTGTGGACTAGTCCGATCACTTTCGTCGCATCGGCGAATTGCGCGTTGTATTGCGGTGCAGCCGTGGACTTCGTCGATATCGATCCACTGACGTGTAATCTCAGTGTCGATGCGTTGGAGGAAAAACTGGCGGAGGCCGCTGTGCGCGGACATCTGCCTAAAGTGGTCGTGCCGGTTCACCTCGGCGGCCAGCCCTGCGGCATGCAGGCGATTCACGCGCTCGCGCAACGATACGGGTTCAAGATCATCGAGGACGCCTCGCATGCCATCGGCGGCAGTTATTCGGGGGAACCGGTGGGGAACTGTCGCTACAGCGACATCACCGTCTTCAGCTTCCATCCGGTAAAAATCATCACCACGGCCGAAGGCGGTATGGCGTTGACCAATGACGCCGAGCTTGCGAACTGCATGGCGCGGTTGCGAAGCCACGGCATCACGCGCGATCCGGGAGAAATGACCCATCCATCGGACGGGCCGTGGTACTACCAGCAGATCGAGCTTGGCTACAACTACCGCATGACCGAGTTGCATGCTGCGCTGGGCCTCAGCCAGATGGAAAGGCTGGATGCATACGTGGACCGACGGCACGCGATTGCCGATCGTTACGACGCGGAACTGGCAAAGTTGCCGCTCTCGTTACCCGTCAGATTGGATGACCGTCGTTCAAGTCTGCATCTCTACATCGTGCGTCTGCAGCGCGATCGCATCCGACGCAGTCATCGCGAAGTATTCGACGCGTTGCGCGAGCAGGGCATTGGTGTGAACCTGCACTACATTCCCGTGCATCTCCAGCCTTGGTATTCCCGCATGGGATTCAAGCAGGGGGATTTCCCCGAGGCCGAGCGCTACTATGCCGAAGCGATCAGTCTGCCCATGTACGCAGCTTTGACTGAAGCGCAACAGGACCAGGTCATTGTCGCGCTCGCGGACGCCACCGTGTCATGAGGTTCGCAGTGATTCCTGCGCGCGGTGGCAGCAAGCGCATCCCGCGCAAGAACATCAAGCCGTTTTGCGGCAAGCCGATAATTGCATGGTCGATCGAGGCAGCGCGGCGCAGCGGGTGCTTCGATCGCATCATCGTTTCGACGGAGGATGATGAGGTTGCGGCCGTGGCCCGCGAGGCCGGTGCGGAAGTACCGTTTCGTCGGCCGGCCGAGCTTGCGGATGACTTCACGGGAACGTTGGCTGTCATGAAGCATGCCGTTGATTGGTGTGCCGCGCACGGGGCGCCGCCAGACCCGGTGTGCTGTATCTACGCTACCGCGCCATTTCTTACTCCTGCCGATATCCGCACCGGGCTTGAACTGCTTGCGCAAGGTTGCGACTACGCATTTTCGGTCGCACCTTATGCCGCACCCATCCAGCGCGCCCTTAAGGTCACTCCTGGAGGACGGGTTGAAATGTTTCAGCCGAAATTCTTCACCACTCGCTCGCAGGATCTGGAACCGGCTTATCATGATGCCGCGCAGTTCTACTGGGGCCGTTTTGACGCATGGGCGGCCGAACGTTCGATATTTTCCCCGGCCGCGGCAGCGGTGATATTGGCGCAGGAAAAAGTGCAGGATATCGATACGCCGGAAGACTGGGCTCGTGCGGAACGGATGTTTCACGCGCTGGGCTACATGACGGGGTCGAGAGGCTCAGTGAAGTGAGCCCGCACGGGGCCGGGTCGCATCCAGTTCACACCGTCGTCCTCTCTGGAATAGGCAAATGTCATTTAGAACCGAACAAGAGTTTTTCTGGGCGGGCGAGTTCGGGACCGAGTACATCAAACGCAACCAGAGTGGGAAATTGCTTGCATCGAACTTGGCTTTGTTTGTGCGCGCGTTGACCGCTACCCGCGAACTTGCGAGCTGCATCGAGTTCGGCGCAAACGTGGGAATGAATCTCAAGGCACTGAAGCTGCTATTTCCGGAGCAGGAGCAACACGCTGTCGAAATCAACGCGCGGGCCGCCGCTGAGCTGCGCACGTTTCTCCCGGAAGAACACGTTCACCAAGCTTCATTGCTCGAGTTCGCGCCTTCACGTACCTGGGACCTGGTATTGATCAAGGGCGTCTTGATCCACATCCAGCCAGATTTCCTGCCGAATGTCTATGATCTTTTATATCGCGCCACGGGGCGCTACTTGCTCGTCTGCGAGTATTACAACCCGACCCCTGTGTCGGTTCCCTATCGCGGTCATGCCGACCGGTTGTTCAAACGTGATTTTTGCGGTGAGTTGCTCGATCATCACGATGACCTGCAGTTGATCGACTACGGGTTTGCGTATCACCGCGACGCCAATTTTGCGCAGGACGACATCAATTGGTTCCTGCTGGGCAAACGCGGCTGACCGCGCGGCGAAAACGGGGCACGATGAACATCGTTTTTCGCGCAGATGCATCCCTCGACATTGGCAGTGGCCATGTCATGCGCTGTTTGGCGCTGGCTGACGCTTGGCGGCAGCAGGGGGCGCGATGTCATTTCGCGTGCCGCGCCCACCCGGGAAATCTGATTGCCAAAATCTGTGAAAGCGGTTTTGCCGTAACGGAGTTGCCGAATGGGGCGGTAGAGAGCCGGGGTGATGTTCTCGATGCCGATCCGCTTCCGTCGCACGCTTCCTGGTTGGGGGCCGACTGGCGTACCGACGCGGATGCCACGCAAAGGACTTTGCAGGCGCTCGAACCGGATTGGTTGGTGGTTGACCACTACGCGCTTGATGGGCGCTGGGAGCAACAGGTGCGGCGGCATTGCAAACACCTGATGATCATCGACGATCTCGCCGATCGAACGCACGATTGCGATCTGTTGCTGGATCAAACGCTGGATCGTACCGCGCGCGACTACTCCGGACTCGTTCCGGAGCATTGCCTCGTGAGAACCGGCCCTCGCTATGCATTGCTGCGTCCCGAATTCGCCGCACTGCGCGACGACAGTCTTCGGCGTCGCGCATCATCAGCGTGGCGGAGCCTGCTCATCACCATGGGCGGTATCGACAGCTTCAACGCTACGGGACGGGTGCTCGCTGCATTGTCGCGATGCGAGTTGCCACAAGACTGCACCGTGGTCGTGGTCATGGGCAGGCATGCTCCCTGGATTGAAGATGTCCGGGAGCGGGCGAGAGCGCTCCCTTGGCCCTGCGAGGTCAAGGTCGATGCCACGGACATCGCGCGACTGCTGGTCAAGTGTGATCTGGCCATTGGCGCCGCCGGAGGCAGTGCATGGGAACGTTGCGCGCTTGGCGTGCCCTCGCTCGTGGTCGTTACCGCACGCAATCAGGAAGGCGTGGCCAGGTCGCTGGCACGAGCTGGTGCGGTGCGCCTTGTTGGCGACGTCGAGTCGGTCGAGCAAACCTTGCCGGCGATGCTGCGCACCATCGGGAGCAGACAGCTCACCGAGATGTCGAGTGCAGCGAGCAAAATTTGCGATGGGCAAGGCACCGGCCGTGTGATCGACACGATGCGTATCTGGGGCGTGCAAGTGCGCAGGATGCGCGAAGATGATCTCGAACTCGTTTTGCAATGGAGGAATCATCCGGACATCCGCCGCTGGATGTACAGTTCGCATCAAATCAGCCCGTCGGAGCACCGCGAGTGGTACGCGGGTGCGCAAGAGGATCGGCGTCGACATTTGCTGATCGTGGAGGAGGCTGGCGTCCCTTTCGGGTTTGTCCAGTTCACACAAACGGGAAACGATGGCGTGGCCGATTGGGGATTCTATACGCTACCTGGCGCACCGCGCGGGAGCGGACGAAAGCTCGGTCTGGCGGCGTTGAATTACGCGTTCACACGAATCGGGTTGCGCAAGGTTCGTGGCGAGGCGATTGCTTTCAACGAGATTTCCGCGGCTTTCCATCGCAAGCTGGGGTTTGCCGAAGAAGGCGTTCTGAATGACCGATTTTTCGATGGCGCTACCTACCATCCTGTACTCTGCTTCGGTCTGGAGGCGGCTGAGTGGCTTGGGCGGCAGTGAAACATGAAACCCGGAGACGAGGCATTGGCGATCAGTATCGGCGGACGGTTGCTTGGATCGTGTTGCCCACCCTACGTGGTCGCCGAGATGTCGGCGAACCACGACGGCAGCATCGAGACCGCAACCCGCATCATTCATGCCGCCAAACAGGCGGGCGCTGACGCGGTCAAGCTGCAAACCTATCGTCCGGATACGATCACGCTGGACAGCAATGATGAGGATTTTCGCATTCATGGCGGCTTGTGGAATGGACGAACGCTTTACGATCTCTACACCGAAGCGCATATGCCATGGGAATGGCATGCTCCGCTGTTTGAGTGCGCCCGCAAGACCGGCATCACGATCTTCAGCTCGCCGTTCGACAAAACGGCAGTGGATTTGCTGGAGAGCTTGAACGCACCCGCTTACAAGATCGCCTCGTTCGAGGCGGTAGACCTGCCGCTGATCAAATACGTCGCGGGTACCCGCAAGCCGATGATCATTTCCACGGGCATGGCGGATGCGGATGAGATCGGGGAAGCCATCGCCGCCGCGCGCGATGGGGGATGCAGGGAACTGGCCATCCTGCATTGCGTCAGCGCGTATCCGGCGCCGCCCGCGGACTACAACCTGCGCACGATCGTGGATATGCAGGAACGATTCGGCGTGGTAGTAGGCCTGTCTGATCATACCCTTGACAACACCACTGCAATTGCCAGCGTGGCGCTCGGCGCCGCGATTATCGAGAAGCATTTCACGCTCGACCGCGGCAGTGGTGGACCCGATGACAGTTTTTCGCTGGAACCCCCGGAACTGGCAGCGTTGTGCCGGGGTGCTCGCACCGCATGGTCGGCACTCGGTCGGATCGACTACGGGCGCAAATCGAGTGAGCAGGCGAACGTGAAATTCCGCCGTTCGCTGTATTTCGTGAAAGATCTGGCTGCGGGCGATATGGTCACGGATGATGCCGTGCGCAGCGTCCGACCTGGATACGGGCTGGCGCCGAAACATCTCGACAGGGTGATTGGCCGCAGGCTGGCATGTGCGGTAAAGGCCAACAGCCCGGTGGCGTGGGATTGTTTCGAGCAATGACTCGACACTGGCGCGCGCAGCGCCGCACGGCAGCCCGACCGGTACTTCCGGATTCCGGCGCTCATGCAGTTGGGCGGGGGTGGCTGCAATGAGTGCGACGGCTTCGATCATCATCGGTTTCACTCCCTTCCACATCATTCCGATGCGGGAACTGGTTTCCCTCGCGGAAGGCGACGTCCATGTATTTCATCCAATGGTCTCTGAACCCGGCGTCTTCGGAACAGGACCGCAGATATCGTTTCTTGGCCAATGCAATACACCGCACCAATCGAGGCGGGCCAAGTATTCCGCGGCACGTCGCGACATCGACGAGATCATGGGCGGCGGCAAGCACGTTGATCTTTACCTGCCACATCCCTTCAACCCGCTCGCCAACCATGCGTTCTTTCACGCCGGCTCTTGCAGCAGGTTCATTTACCAGGATGGCATCCTCAATTATTACGATGCCACCGCGCCGCTTGGATCGCTGAGCGCGCGCTTGCGCCAGCGCGCGAAGGGCCTGGCGGTGGGCATCAGCTACCGGATGTATGAGGGCCATCTCAGCGGCATCGATGCCTTGCCCGTGGCCGGCGGTTTCTTCACCCATCCCGACCGGATCGTGGGCGCGGGAAAGTTTCCATCGTTGCGGCGGCTGGACTTCCATCATGAGGCGAAGCATGCAAAAACCGTCGTCCATGGTGACACACTGTTTCTGGACCAACCCATCGAGTCCGTTGTCGGGGCAGTTCGCGCGCGTGAGCTTCGTCGCCTCACCGTCGATTACGTCAATGCACTGGGCGGCCGGGTGTTCTACAAACCGCATTACGCACAAAGCCGTTCACGGTCGTGCGATAAGGCGTGGGTACCGCTGGATCCGGAGTTGAGCGCATTGCCCGCGGAACGCGCGGTCGCCAGGGTGAATGTCGCAAGGGTTGTGAGTTTCTGTACGTCGGCGTTGGCGAACGTGGCGATGAGCGACAGCCAGATCGAGTGTCACGCAACGGCCGCGAGCTGCGTGCCCGTGACAGTGGATGGCCGGCCTACCGATCTTGGCGAAGTCCTGTCGGGATTGGGCGTGAGGGTGGTCGATCTCTTGCACGGTTGACATCTGTCGCGAAGCGGACCGCGACGGGTACTCACGCCGCGTTATCGTGCCGCGAGCCGGCACGGTGATTCCAGCGCACCAGTCCCCACAGCAGCACTACGGTTGCGAACTGGGTAAACAACAACATGCCGGCGGCTCCCTTCACACCGAATCGCGGTATCCACATCAAAGCGGAAACCACGAGGATGGCGATGCCGGACGCCTGGGCGAGGACGCGTAGTGTCCGGCGATCGCTCGTGACCAACACGTTGCAACCAAGCGCATAAAGGCCATAAAGCAGCGGGAAGATCGCCAACCAGCGCGCCACCTCTGCGGCTTCCGCGAAAGCGGGCCCGAACAGTATCGGCAGCAGGCCACTGAGCAAGTACGCCAGGACTGCGGCGACCAAGCCATATGCAATCGTCGTCGCAAGCAGCACGCTCACCAACTTGGGTTGTGCTTTGGGGTCCGCATGATGGTTGCGGAAAAGACGCGGCAACGCAGCCATTCCCAGCGATGTGGCGGGCATGGCGAGCACCGCGACAAAGCGGTAGGCCGAACCGTAAATGCCCGCAACCCGGCTTCCCGCCAGCAACAGCACCAGCGTCTTGTCCAGCGATGTCATGCCAGTGTCCGCTATCCGCATCAACGAAAATCCCAGCCCCTCTCTGATGTCGCGTCGGCTGATCGAGAACGGTGCTGCCGACGGCGCGAGCAGGCGAACAACCAGTGCCACGGCGCAGGCGCTTGCGAGGATGGAACCCACTGCGTGGAACGGCAAATAGAACGTCAGCGTACGGGTTGGCGAAACGACCAGGAATACGCCGACCGCAACCAGGTTTCCAAGCGTGATCAGGGTGAATAGCGCACCAGACCATCCCATGCGTTCGTGCAACTGGAATGCGTAAGCCGCGATGATCGTCACGGGGAAGCAGACAAGCTCGGGCAAGCCGATTGCAGCATAGATCCACGGGCTGCCCTCGATGCGGAATACGAATGGCGCCACGCCCATGTACAGTCCCCATAACGCGAGACCACTGAGCAGCGCCAGATAAAACGCGCGTTTCCATGCGATCGAAAATTGCTCGTGGTTCCGCGATGCGTCCTGCACCATCAGCATGCCGAAGCCCAGCCCGGTGAGCGAACCGATCGCGGTAGCCAACCCTGCCATGCCGGCGAACGATCCATATTCAGCCGGGCCGATCGCCCGGGCCAGCAGGATGACCCAAACGGCCTGCAGCGCGACACGCACGCCCTGCCAGCCGCTGGCGAGCACCGTGTTATGGGCCAGTCGATGACCTGCGAAGGCCGGGAATCCGGTCATTTCGCGGAGGCGCATTGCGCGCGCACTGCACCGATCACGTGCTCGACATCCGCATCGGTCAGCTTGGGTGACAACGGCAGGCTGACGGTCTGGCGGCCGATGCGCATCGCGTTCGGCCATTGTTCCGGCTTCCATCCGAAGCGCTTCTGGTAGTACGGGTGCTCCGGCATGGATAGGTAATGCACACCGGTACCGATCCTGCAGGCGTTCATCGCGTTGAGGAAATCATCACGCGAAATACCGCAGCGCGCCTCGTCGATCATGATGCTGAACAAGTGGCATGCATGGCGCGTATCCGGTGCCGGCGGCGCAGGCAGCCCGACTGGGAGATTGGCGAACGCTTCCATGTAACGGTTCCAGATCGTTTCGCGGCGCCGCCAATTCTTCTCGACGCGCGCGAGCTGGTGGATGCCGATCGCGGCCTGCAAGTCCATCATGTTGTACTTGAAGCCGGCCTCGATTACCTGGTAGTGCTTGTAGCCCGCATCGCCGAAGCGATGCCATGCATCCTTGCTCATGCCGTGCAAGGCCAGCACCCTGGCGCGCGCGATGCGCGCCTCGTCGCGGCCGGTGATCATGCCGCCTTCGCCGGTGACGACATTTTTGGTGGCGTAAAAACTGAAGCAACCGAAATCGCCGAATGTTCCCACCTTGCGACCGTGGTACGTCGTCTCGATGGCGTGCGCACAGTCCTCGATTACCATCAAGTGGTGCTTGTCCGCGATGGCCATGATCGCGTCCATTTCGCACGATCTTCCCGCGAAGTGCACCGGCAGGATCGCCCGGGTGCGCGGCGTGATCGCGGCCTCGATGGCGGCAGGATCTATACATTGAGTTGCTGGATCGATGTCCGCCAGCACCGGTGCCAGGCCAGCGTGAATAATTGCATTCACCGATGCGCAGAACGTCATCGGCGTGGTGATGACCTCCGCCCCGGGTTCCAAGCCCGCCGCGACCATGCTGACGTGCAGCGCGGCCGTGCAGGAATTGACCGCCGCAACCCGTGAAGTTTGCAGCCTCTGATACGCAGCAAAGTCCTGCTCGAACTGCGCCACGCGCGGTCCGGTACCCAGCCACGCCGATTCCATGCAGGCGACGACTTCGTCGATCTCGGCTTGTTCAATCAAGGGCGAGCCGAAGATCAGGAAAGGTTGTTCGGATCTGGGCTCGTTCATGTGCTCGACTTGCATTCGGAATCGTCAGTGCGAGGATGCGCGGCCTTGTTCCGCCAACTGTTCCAGCGTGGCGATCTGGGGGTCCAGCCGGGCGGCGAGATTCATCCGCCGCAACGCATCGATCTGTTCAAGTGCCTTTTCGGTCTGGCCATGTCGCGCATAGAGTGCTGCCAGATCCACGCGATACGCGGACTCGTCGGGGTCGCCGGCAACCGCTCGCGCGAGGTAAACCTCAGCCTGCTCGTCGTTGTGCAGGATGTCGCGCTGGAAATCGGCGTAGGCGCCATTCAATCGCGCGATGGGGTGGGGGCGTGACAACGCTGCTTGATATGCCCGTTGCAGTTGTGCGACGTCGAACTTGCAGATGCCGGCAACGTAGCAGTTGGTCAGTGAAATCAGCGCTGAAATGTCCTCCTGCCGCGTCGGCTGGTCGTGCAGTCTGCGAACCATGGAATCCCAATAGGCGTCGTCGGCTCCATGGCGATAATGGTCCACAATCATGATCAGGGCTTGGTCCGCCAGTGCCGAGGACCCCGGAATCGCGGCGGCCTGATCAAGATATTTCTGGGAAGCGTGCAGCATTTTGCCGGGCTGATAATTCGACGCGATCAACAGCAGGCGGCCGGCTTCGTACACCGCCCGTGGCGATTCCGGGTGACGGTCGGCCTCCACGATGGCCAGTCGCAGCGGGTTCGACCATTCCTGTACGCGCAGCCAAGTGGCGGTGCCGAACCACAGCAGTGCGGCCGCGACCAAGAATCCGCGCAGGATCGGCAGCGCGATCCTCCATCGCAAACCCAGCAGTAGCGCTCCGACTGCCAGCAAAACACCGATCGATGCGAAGTACATCCGTTGTTCGTACACCAGTTCCAGCGGCACGATCGTGGCGGTCAGAAGTTGCGCGGCGAAGAACCAACCGATGCCCAGCGAAATCAGCGGGCGCCGGTTGCGCAGCCATACCGCCATCGCGATCAAAGCCGCGAGCAGGAGGATCGATCCAAAAGTCGTCCACGGTGTCAGCAATCCGGTCGATTTCACGATCTCGTCGTGGTAAAGGCTCAGCACCATCGGATTCGGAAGCAACGTCCAGTGCAGGTAATCCACCAGCACCCGCGGTTCCGTCATGAGCCGTTGCACCAGCGTGAAATCGCGCCCCGCGAGCGTGCCGGGCCGCAGGACGCCCCGCAGCAGCCAGGCAAATCCCAGAACGGCTGGAACGAACAGGGTGATGACGAATGTCGCCCAAATGCGGCGATCCGTCGGTGTTTCCGCTTCGCCCCTTAGGTTGGGATGGCTCGCGATGGCAAGCGAGCGGTTGCGCGCAAACCGCAACAGGATCCACTCGACCAGAAACGCAAACGCTGGCAGCAACACTGCGGTTTCTTTAGACGTCAGTCCCAGCAACGTGCCGATCACGATGCCGGCGACGGCCAGTGAAAAGCCCTGTCGATCACGATGTACATCGCCGGCTGTCAGCATCATCCACCGGCCGTGCAGATAGGCACACAATCCGGCCAGTACGAATATCTGGCACAAGCTTTCCATCCGCTGCACCACGTACAACACCGCCATCAGGTTGATCGGCAGCAGCATCCATGCCGCGCTGACGATCAGCGCCAGTCGGGTCGCCGCGCTCTCATGCATTGGGGATAGGCTATCCCTCGCGATCGCGCTGCGCGTGCGTTCGCTTCGCTCCGCCGTTCGTTCCGAAGGGGGAAGTGCACCATCCCCTTCCAAGGGAAGGGGGTCAATGCGCGGCACTGGAAGGGTGCCTTTCCGCGCGAGCAAAGACATGCCGCCCCGCAAACCTGCCAACCGCAGCAACGCCTTCAGCATGCAGAACAGCAATACGCCGTTCGCCAAGTGGATGACGATGTTGGTGATCTTGAACGATATCGGATCGCCGCCGCCCATCATCCAATTCAGCGCGAAGGTGATGGATGCCAACGGCCGGTGCAGAAAGCTCGCAGGTGACGACAGCGCGGCGTTCACCCAGGCGGCCAGCGTCGAATGCCCCGGCATGATGTGGATTGCCGAGTTGTCCACGATGTTGGGGTAGTCGTCGAACACCCAGCCGCCGGTCACGCCCGGCCAGTACACGGCAGCCGTGGCGATGGCCGCCACGGCCAGAAGCAACCACGGTAGCCATCGTCGAGCGCGATCGTTCAGGTGCATCGGCGATCCTTCAACGTGAAATGTCGCATGTTAGTCATCCGTGCCCGCCTTGCTCCGCAATGTCGACGACGCGGTCGGGCGCAGCAGGCTGAAGCTATCGGGCATGAGAGCATCCTGGACACCTTCGAGTGTTCACTCATGGCGGGGATGATGTCTTGGATTGCGCCCTTGCAGCCGTTTCTAGCCTGGAACGCAAGTACGCAATCTCGTGCCGCCAGTATCCCTGATGTTGCAAAACCCATGCATGGATGTGCGGCATTCCGAAGCCCGGTGCGGGCGACTTCGGCAGCGTGTTGAAAGAATCGAGGTGCGCGAGGCCGAGGTTGGGGTAGCCCGCCGAAGCCAAGGTTGCCGCTTGGCTCAAGGCGGTTTCGGCTCGTGGAGCCTGGCCCAAGGCCAGGTTGAAATCCCGCAGTGCCTCCTGTGGTTCGTGCTGTGCCAGTTCCAATGCGCCTTGCAGGTGCAGCAAGTTGGCGCGCAGGCCGGCGTGGGCGTGCCAGTACGGGTTGCGCCAGGCGGCATCCAGTATCTCCTGCAGCGCCGCGTAGTCGAGGCCTTTGCATGCGTTCTGTCCGATCAGGTGCAGCGCGTCGCCAAACCAGTGGAACGCGACGTCGCCGCCGACGCGATCATTGGCCACCCCGGTCCGCGCCGCGGCGAGCGTCTCTGGCCGCACTGCGCCGAGCTTGCACTCCGCGATAACAAGGTTGACCGGTATCTGCAAATCGTCGGGATGTTTCGGTAGTGCCAGTCGCAAGCGCGCGGCGGCGAGGCGTGGTCGGCTGCTCTGCAGGTCGTACAACGCCGCGCTGGTCTGGGCGCGTGCGGAATCAGGGTTGATCGCCGCCCACACCCGCGCCTGTCGGGGCGCATCGCCCCACAGGGTTGCACGCTGCAGGGTCAGTACTGCCAGTACAAAGAGGACCGCCGCCGCCGCTGCTGTCCGCAGGAAACGCAGCGTGCCCGGCCGTCCCACCGCCAAGCCGATCGGCCAGAACAGCAACATCGCCGGCAGATAGTTGCGGTGTTCGAAGTAAAGTTCCAGTGGAATCCAGCCGGATTCCAGCAATTGCGCCGCAAAGTAAAACAAAAGCGCAAGGGCGATCGCCGGATGTCTTTTGCGCAATGCAAAACCCACGCCGATCAGGCCCATGATCAATACGGTGCAGGGCAAAGTCGAAACAGGATGCAACCATCCCGTCGAAACCGGGAAGGCATCGTTGAACAGGCCGCTGGAGTGCGCGTGGGGTACGAATAACAGCCGGAAGTAATCGGTCAGCACCCGCGGTTCGGTCAGCAGCCGCTGGCCTACAGTCCAGCCGCGTACTCCAGGCGCGTTGTGGATCTCGCCGGGCAGGGCATATAAAAGATAAGCAGCCAACAACAGGGTCGGGAGAACCAGGAATACGGCAACCGCGCGCCAGAGCCAACGTCGGGTGTGTGGCGACGTCGCGGGCAGATGCGGAGCCAGCACGATCCACTCGGTCAGTAGCAGCAGTAACGGTAGCAAGATGCCGTTGCCCTTGCTGAGCGTCGCGAGCAAAGTGCACAGCCATGCCGCCCCGATCATGCCTGCGAGCGCAGGTTTGGGATGTCCCCGCGCGAGGGCGAGGCGCGATGCGATCCAGCCCAGCAGTCCGATCAACACGAATGTTGCCGGCAGCATCGCTTCGCGTTGCACTACATAAAGCGTCGTCGAAACCAGCAGCGGGTGCAGCAGCCACGCGCCCGCGCCGAACAGCGCGGCGATGGCGCAGCATTTCGCGTCTATCCGGGAGGGGTGCGAAGCTGAAGCTGCATTCCCCTCCATCGCGTAGCGCGACTGCGAAGCGCGGAGGGATGCCGTCGCGTCCCGGGCTTGGCAGGCGCGCGCGTGCACGCGACCGGATGACGTCAATATCCGCCCCAACTTCCACAAGACCCACGCCAGCAGCACGCCGTTGACGAGGTGCAGGATGACATTGGTGACCTTGAACGGGTAGGGATCGGCCGGCCAGTTCCGCGCATCGATCAGGAAGCTCAGCATGGCCAGCGGTCGACCTGTGGGATCGGCCCCGCCGGACGTGATGTAGCGCCAAAACGTGGCCCAGTTGTCCACGGGTCCGGTGGCGCCGAGCTTCGGCAAGCTGCCGAGATCATCGAACAGGAACGCGCCCGACAGGCCCGGGTGGTAGGCACTCCAAGTCAGCGCCAGGATTGCGATCAGCGCCGGTGCGGATGCCAGGGAGCCGACCAACCGGCGCGACAGGTGCACGCTCGGTGGAAGGATCACGATTGGGGAGGTGCGGCGATCATGGCGTGCAAGCATACGCGATCGTCGCGAGGAAGCTGCCAGGTCGGACAGGTTTCAGGGCGGTTATGGTTCTTCGGAAGCGGAACCAAAAAGAAGGGCCGCGCGAACGGCCCTTCCATACCGGATACATGGCTTGCAGCCAAGGTTATGGCGTGCGGCAGCTCGACGGCAGGTACTTGTTGTCAACCGAACCCGGGTGCGCCGTACTGTTGCAGGTCCATTGGAACGAACCACCGTTGGCGCTCGGGGACAGGATGAAGTCCTTGTTATTGATCGCTTGGTTGGCGCCGGATCCGAACTTGGCATCGATCACGCCGGTAGTAATCGTGACACTCTCGACATACTTGCCGCTGACCGACTTGGGCGCCGCGGGCAGCCCCGCGGACTGGTTGGTGCTCGGCCAACGACCGTAGTTGCTGTAGAACTCGGCCACTGCCGTACGTGCGCCGCCGGCCAACGTCATGCCTTCCGAAACTTGCGAACGGATCAGGTAGTTCTGGTATGCCGGAATGGCGATGGCCGCCAAGATCGCGATGATCGCGACCACGATCATCAGTTCGATCAGGGTGAAGCCTTTCTGCATCGATTTCATGGTTGTATTCCTCTCGCTCGTGGAAACTGGTCTACTGGTTGGGAATGCCCAAAGTGCAAGCCCCTGATGCGAACCCCCTGGCCAGCGGCCAGTGAGCCAGAAGCTCGGGTGAAAGGAAGCAGCTTTCGTGCCAACCCCGTGGCTGCGCCCCTATGGAAAATCTAACCGCACATGGTGAAATTGGCTTGCGAACCGGTTCACAGTTCCTTGCAGTCGCCAATTCACATTCGGCGACGCGTCGCGGCGGGTGACGCGGCGCGTCACTCGCAACCCCGTTCGTCTCACCTCAAGCGAACCGCCATTTGCCGCGGTACGCGAAAGCGTCCGGTTGTTTGCCACCATCAGTGGCGGCACGACGTGGGCAGGTATTTGGGATCGACGGCGTCAGCGGTGCCGGCCGGATTGCACGTCCACATGATCGTGCCACCGCCGGATGTCGGTGAAAGCACCAGCTTGGCGCCGTGAATGGCGGTATTGGCATCGGTGTTGTTGAACGTTGCAGTGATCTTGCCACCGCCAACTTCAACTTCAGACACGTACGTGCCGATAATAGACGCAGCAGGCGGAAGACCTGCGGACTGGTTGCCTGGAGGGTAACGGCCCGTATTGGAATAGAAATCCCACACGGCGGCCTTGGCGCCTGTGGAGAGCACCATGCCTTCCGATACTTGCGCTCGAATCAAATAATTCTGATACGCCGGAATCGCAATGGCGGCGAGGATCGCGATGATTGCGACCACGATCATCAGTTCGATCAGCGTGAAGCCGCGCTCCTTGGATTGAGTGCGCATACGCGTTGGAACCCCCTGCTCCTGAAATGGATGTCACGAAATGTCACAGCACATTGCGTGCCACGCGGTTGGCAAATGTGACGCAATTCACGGCCGGGTTGGCCAATCAGAGATGGCACGCGGCGCGAGCAACGCGACGGCGTTTTCATCGCCGCAAAAACAAACGGCCGCACCCGAAGGTGCAGCCGCTTGGGAGCCCCCGTTCCTGACCAGAAAGATGCTCCGGGATTTACACAGCACGATGCGTGCCAACTCAGCAGGGGCAATGCTTGGCGCGTATGCTCTTCGGCAGAGGTTGACCACGATCCAATGATGCATCCGTGCGACAATGCGCGCCTTTGATTTCGTGCGGGGCAAGGGATGACGACTCTGCTGGTCACGGGCGGCGCCGGGTTCATCGGCGGCAATTTCGTGTTGCAGGCGGTGGCCGATGGCGTCACCGTCGTCAACCTCGACAAACTGACCTACGCCGGCAACCTCGATACGCTGAAGCCGCTGGAAGGCAATCCCCGCCACGTATTCGTGCAGGGTGACATCGGCGATCGCGCGCTGGTCGCGAGGCTGCTGGCCGAATACCAGCCCGATGCAGTGGTGAACTTCGCCGCCGAGTCGCATGTGGACCGTTCCATCGACGGACCCGCCGCATTCATCGAAACCAACGTGGTCGGCACGCTGGCGTTGTTGGAAGCTTCGCGCGACTACTGGAAGACGCTCCCCGGTGCCGCGAAGGACAAGTTCCGTTTCCTGCACGTCTCCACCGACGAGGTGTACGGCTCGCTGGGCGCCACTGGCAAGTTCAAGGAAGAAACGCCGTACGCACCGAATTCACCGTATTCGGCATCGAAGGCGGCCAGCGACCACCTGGTGCGCGCGTTCCACCACACCTACGGCCTGCCGGTACTGACGACGAATTGTTCCAACAACTACGGGCCTTACCAGTTTCCTGAGAAGTTGATCCCGCTGATCATCGCGCGTGCGCTGGCCGGTGAAAAGCTGCCAGTGTACGGCGACGGAAAAAACATCCGCGACTGGTTGTTCGTGCTGGACCACTGCAGCGCCATCCGCCGCGTGCTGGAAGCGGGCAGGGTGGGCGAGACCTACAACGTGGGCGGCGACTCCGAGCGCGAAAACATCCATGTGGTGAAGACCATCTGCGCGCTGCTGGATCACAAACGCCCG
>Ga0070681_10001504_pt1 | contig 20640 bp, 12 predicted proteins | sample KBSC83BmetaG_FD_65650 | JGI IMG/M metagenome (GOLD analysis project Ga0070681, IMG submission 65650) | Corn rhizosphere microbial communities from Kellogg Biological Station, Michigan, USA - KBS C8-3B metaG | ecosystem: Host-associated > Plants > Roots > Rhizosphere | place: USA: Michigan... | reverse complement strand
AGGCAAGGAGACGCGCTTCGGGATCGCCGCCTCCGCGCTCTTTGCCACGATCACCACCGGAACCTCGTGCGGAGCCGTGAACTCGATGCACGACTCCTTCACACCGCTCGGAGGATTCGTCCCGCTGTTCAACATGCAGCTCGGGGAAGTCGTCTTCGGAGGCGTCGGCACCGGGCTCTACTCGATGCTCATCTTTGCAATCGTGGGCGTGTTCATCGCCGGCCTCATGATCGGCCGCACGCCCGAGTATCTGGGCAAGAAGATCGAAGCTTTCGAGATGAAGATGAGCTCGGTCGCGATCCTGGTGATGCCGTTCAGCGTACTGGCCGGCACCGCGATCGCCGTGCAGGTCGCCGCCGGGCAGGCCGGGGTCGGCAATCCCGGGGCGCACGGGTTCTCCGAGATCCTGTACGCCTTCACCTCGGCGAGCAACAACAACGGCAGCGCCTTTGCGGGTCTGTCCGCCAACACCGTCTTCTACAACACCGCGCTCGGTTTGGTCATGTGGATCGGCCGGTTCTGGCCGATCGTCGCCGTGCTGGCGATCGCCGGCTCCATGGCCGCCAAAAAACGCGTCCCTGTGACCTCCGGCACGCTGCCGACGCACGGCCCGACGTTTGTCGTACTGCTCATCGGCACGGTTTTGTTGGTAAGCGCTCTGACGTTCGTGCCCGCACTTGCGCTTGGGCCGATTGTGGAACACCTGACGATGTGGGGCCGCTGACATGGTCGAGCTCGTCAGAAACCCGATTGCGCGGCGGGCCGCCCTCTCCATGTTCGACCGCGAGCTGCTCCTGCCGGCCCTCGCTGACGCGTTGCGGAAGCTGGACCCGCGGGTTCAGTGGCGCAACCCGGTCATGTTCGTCGTCTACATCGGTAGCATCCTGACGACGCTGCTGTGGCTGCAGGCTCTCAGAGGCCAGGGCGAGGCGCCGGCGTGGTTCATTCTGAACATCGCCGTCTGGTTGTGGTTCACGGTGCTGTTCGCGAACCTGGCGGAGGCGCTGGCGGAAGGCCGAAGCAAAGCACAGGCGAGCTCGTTGCGAGGCCTCAAGCAGGCCGTGGTCGCGAAGCAGCTGGCCGTCGCTCACGATCGCTCCCGCCAGTCCCGAATCAGGGCCGATCAGCTGCGCAAGGGAGACATCGTCCTCATTGAAGCGGGTGACTACATTCCCGCCGACGGCGAGGTGATCGAAGGGGCGGCTTCCGTCGATGAGAGCGCGATCACCGGAGAATCCGCTCCCGTCATTCGCGAGTCGGGCGGAGACTTCTCGGCGATTACGGGCGGCACCCGCGTGCTGTCCGACTGGATCGTTGCGCGAGTGACGGCCAATCCCGGCGAGACCTTCATCGACCGCATGATCGCGATGGTCGAGAGCGCGAAACGCCAGAAGACACCGAATGAGATCGCACTCACGATCCTGCTGGTCACCCTGACGCTGGTATTCCTGTTTGCCACGGCAACCCTTCTCCCGTACTCGCAGTACAGCGTTGCGGTCGCCAGACTCGGAACACCGATCACCCTCACAGCGCTGATCGCGCTGCTGGTGTGCCTGATTCCCACGACCATCGGCGGTCTGCTTTCGGCAATCGGCGTCGCGGGAATGAGCCGGATGATGCAGGCCAACGTCATCGCAGTGTCCGGGCGCGCGGTCGAGGCCGCGGGCGATGTGGACGTGCTGCTGCTCGACAAGACGGGAACGATCACGCTTGGCAATCGCCAGGCGGCGACGTTCATTGCGGCTCCGGGCGTCAAGGAGGAAGAGCTGGCGGCCGCGGCGCAATTGGCCTCACTTGCCGATGAAACCCCCGAAGGGCGCAGCATCGTCGTGCTGGCGAAGCAAAGGTTCAACCTCCGGGAGCGCGATCTGCGCTCGCTCGCGGCGACCTTCGTCGCCTTCTCAGCCCACACCCGAATGAGCGGAGTCAACATCGGCGACCGGCAGATCCGCAAGGGGGCGCCCGACGCCATCGCCAGACACGTGGCCTCGCTCGGGCAGATCGTCCCGAAGGCTGTCGAGGCGACCGTCAGCGATGTGGCCCGGCACGGCAGTACCCCCCTGTTGGTCAGCGATGGCCCGCGGCTCCTCGGGATCATCGAGCTGAAGGACATCGTCAAAGGAGGCATCAGGGAGAGATTCGGCGAGCTGCGCCGCATGGGGATCAAGACGGTGATGATCACCGGTGACAATCCACTTACGGCAGCCGCGATCGCCGCCGAAGCCGGAGTCGACGACTTTCTGGCAGAGGCGACACCGGAGGCGAAGCTCGCTCTGATTCGCTCTCACCAGGCACAAGGGCGGCTCGTGGCGATGACCGGCGATGGCACCAACGACGCTCCGGCGCTCGCGCAGGCGGATGTTGCGGTCGCGATGAACACCGGCACCCAGGCGGCGAAAGAAGCCGGCAACATGGTGGACCTCGATTCCAACCCGACGAAGCTGATCGAGGTTGTTGAAACCGGCAAGCAGATGCTGATGACCCGTGGATCACTGACTACCTTCAGCATCGCGAACGACGTAGCGAAGTATTTCGCGATCCTCCCGGCGGCGTTCGCCACGACCTATCCTCAGCTGGATGCGCTCAATGTGATGCACCTGGCCAGCCCGTTTTCCGCGATTCTCTCGGCCGTGATCTTCAACGCCCTGATCATCGTGTTCCTGATTCCACTGGCGCTGCAGGGCGTGAGATACCGGGCGCTCGGCGCCGCCGCCCTCCTGCGCCGGAACCTGCTGATTTACGGCCTGGGCGGCATTCTGATTCCGTTCGTGGGCATCAAGCTCATCGACCTGCTGCTCATCGCTACGCGCCTCGTCTGATGCTTCGCCGCCTCCTCTGATGCTTCAAGGACCGCACATGCCATCACTCATCCGACCTGCGCTGGTTCTTCTGCTGATTCTCACGGTCATCACGGGCGTCGTGTACCCGCTCGCCGTCACGGGCATCGCGGCCGTCGTGTTTCCTCACCAAGCCGGCGGTAGCCTGGTGTACGGCAAAAACGGCAAGGCCGTGGGGTCGGCCCTCATCGGGCAGAGCTTCACTGACCCCGGACACTTCTGGAGCCGTCCGTCGGCGACGTCTCTCAAACCTTACAATGGGACCGCGTCCGGCGGTTCCAATCAGGGGCCTCTGAACCCCGCTCTGATGGAGGCCATCCGGATGAGAATCCGGGCGCTGCAGGCCGCCGATCCCGACAATCACGCCCCCGTCCCGGTGGACCTCGTCACCGCTTCCGGCAGCGGACTCGATCCTGAAATCAGCCTCGCCGCCGCCAACTACCAGGCCGGGCGCGTCGCGCGAGCGCGCCAACGGGACCCAAAAGCGATCCGGGCATTGATACAGGCGCACGCGCGGGGTAGGGTTTTCGGATGGCTTGGCGAGCCGCGCGTCAATGTACTGGAATTGAACCTTGCACTCGAGGCGCCCTGACCCCGATCAGCTCCTGGCGCAGGTCCAGGCGGAAGAGGCTCGCGCGAAGCGCGGCCGCCTGCGCATTTTCTTCGGATCCTCCGCGGGTGTAGGCAAGACATACGCCATGCTCGAAGCGGCGCGCGGCGTGCGCGCTAGCGGGCAGGATGTCGTTGTTGGTTACGTCGAACCGCATGGCCGGGTGGAGACCGAGCGTCTCCTCGAAGGTCTGGAGCAGATCGCAACCGTCGATGTGCAGTACCGCGGAATGGTGCGCCGTGAGTTCGATCTCGATGCGGCGCTGGCGCGCCGCCCAGCCATCCTCCTGGTTGATGAGCTGGCCCATTCCAACATCGTGGGCGGCACCCCGGCTCCCCGTCATCCCAAGAGGTGGCAGGACGTCGAAGAGTTGCTGGACGCGGGAATCACCGTCTGGACCACAGTCAACGTCCAACACCTGGAAAGCCTCAACGATCTCGTCGCGCAGATCACAGGCATCCGCCAGCGCGAGACGCTGCCCGATCATGTTTTCGACGAAGCCCATGACATCGAGCTGATCGATCTGCCTCCCGACGATCTGCTCGTTCGTCTTAAAGCAGGCAAGATCTACATCGCCGACGAAATCGCCACCGCCAGCGACCGGTTCTTCCGAACTCCGAATCTCATGGCGCTGCGCGAACTCGCGCTGCGCAAGGTGGCGGATCGCGTCGAGGCGGCGGCGAGAGCGCTTCCTATAGACCGCACGAGCGGCCGGCTCGCGGCCGATCGTGTGCTGGTGGCAGTCGGTCCTGATGCGCAGGCTGAACAATTGGTCAGAGCGGGTAAGCGCCTGAGCGATGCGCTCGATGCGGCGTGGACTGTCGTATATGTCGAGACCCCGCGCCTGATGAATCTCTCCAATGCCGATCGGAACCGCCGCATCGACGTACTGCGTCTGGCGGAATCGCTCGGTGCGGAAACAGTTACCCTCGACGGCCACTCCGCCGCCGAAGCGATCGCTGAGTACGCACATACGCGCAATGCGACGCGTGTCATCGTCGGGGCGCCGAAGCGGCAGGGCTGGCGCGCCTTCGTACGGCCGTCGGCAGCTACGGAATTACTACGCTACGCAAACGAGTTCGACGTCATTACGATCGCCCCGGCTCGCGATACGGTGCTACGTCGCCCTGGGGAAGATCCCCAGCGATCCCTCGGCGGCCTGGCTGGCCGCAGCGGCGGCGCGTCAGCTTTTGCCCGGGCCGGCGCCAGGGCTCCCGGGGATCCCCAACGGGTCGTTCACTGGGACCGCTACGCATGGGCGGCTGTCACTACGCTCTTGTGTTCGGCAGTCGCCGCAGCGGTGTACCCTCGCCTGGAGCTGTCGAACATCGTCATGATCTACCTGCTCGGGGTGACTCTGGCGGGCTTGCGGTTGGGGCGCGGGCCGTCGTTGCTGACAGCCGTTCTCAACGTCGCGGCCCTCGATTTCTTCTTCGTCCAACCGCGTTTCAGCTTTGCGATCTCGGATGCTCAGTATCTGGTGGTCTTTGCGGTCATGCTGATCATCGCCCTCGTCATCGCAAACCTGATGGCGAGCGTTCGTCAGCAAACCCGAGTGGCGGGTGCCCGTGAACGGCGCACTGCGCTCCTGTACGCAATGAGCCGCGAGCTCGCGGCAACCCGTGGGCTTTCCAGCATGGCGCGTGTGGCTGTACGGCACGTTGCCGAGGTATTCCAGTCCCGTGCGGTCGTGTTGCTTCCGGCGCCGGACGGAAAGCTCCGCCGACCTCGCGACCCGCCCCTGGAACAATCCTTTCGCGGCGCCGACCTCGCCGTGGCTCAGTGGGTGATGGACCACGGGCGTCCTGCGGGCCTTGGAACGGATACGCTGCCTGCCACCCCCGGCCTGTACGTGCCGCTTGGCGACCAGGGGCAACCCGGTGAGACCACCAACTTCGGCGTCCTGGCCGTCATGCCCTCCAACCCCCGGAGGGTCCTGCTCCCCGAGCAGCGGCATCTGCTGGATACCTTCGCCGGGCAAATCGGCCTGGCGCTCGAGCGCGCCCGCCTGGCGGAAATCGCGGAAGCGGCCACGGTCGCGACGGAGAAGGAGAGTCTTCGCAACACGCTGCTGGCGTCGATTTCGCATGATCTGCGAACTCCGCTGGCCGTGATAGCCGGCGCAGGCAGCGCATTGGCGGAGCGCGGCAACATGCTCGATGCAGCCACCCGCACATCCCTCGCCGTGTCCATCGCCGCGAAGGCAACTGAGATGTCCGGACTGGTGTCCAACGTCCTCGACCTCGTGCGCTTCGAATCCGGCCAGGTCGCACTCCGCCTTGACTGGGAGTCCATCGACGATCTGCTGGGCGCCTCCCTCCACTCGCTGGAGGACCGTCTCACGAACCACCCGATCGAGCTGCGGATCCCGCCTGATCTCCCGCACGTGTACGTCGATTCGAAACTCATCGTGCAGGTGTTCTCCAACCTCCTGGACAACATCGCCAAGTACGTCCCGCCGGGTGCTCAGGTGACGATTTCTGCGATCGCGGATGCCGCTGTCGTGCGAGTCACGGTCGATGACGAAGGCCCGGGTCTGCCGCCCGGAGACCCGATGCGGCTGTTTGATAAGTTTCAGCGCGGCACGGAAGAGGGCACCGCGGTGGGCGTAGGCCTCGGCCTGGCCATCTGCAAGGCGATCGTGCAAGCGCACGGGGGCGACATTGAAGCACAGCGGCGCCCCGCCGGCGGCGCTCGATTCCAGCTGACGCTCCCTACGTCGGAGCCGTCCACGTGAGCCGCTGCCCCGGGGGCTTGTGCGCTCGTGTGCGGGAGCGGCGCCCATGACACGCGCCATGCACCAGGTCCTCATCATCGAGGACGAACCCGCCATCCGCAAAGTGCTCCGGGTCCTGCTGGAAACCGAGTCCTACCGCGTCATCGAAGCCGACACCATCGCCCGCGCCGAAATCGAAGCTCGCAGCCACAAACCCGACTTGCTGATGGTCGATCTCGGCCTCCCCGATGGCGATGGCCTCAGACTCATCCGCAACGTTCGCACGTGGTCTCCCGTGCCCGTACTCGTCATTTCCGCGCGAACACAGGAAGACCAGAAGATAGCGGCCCTGGACGCCGGCGCCGACGATTACGTGACCAAGCCATTCAGCGCCCCAGAGCTGCTGGCGCGCGTCCGCGCAGCTTTACGCCGGAACGCGCGCGTGGCGGAGCACACCGCCTCATTGAAAATAGGGCACTGGAACGTCGACTTGGAGAAGCGCGAGACGCGCAGCAGTCGCGGAGAAGTGCACCTCACCCCTCTCGAGTATCGCGTGTTGGAATGCCTCGCGCGTCACGTCGGACTGATCGTCACTCAGTCTCAGCTCATCCGCGAGGTTTGGGGCCCAGGACGGCAGGACGATACGCGCAGCCTGCGCGGCTGCATCAAGAACCTACGCTCAAAACTGGAACCCGACCCCAAACGCCCCACGCACCTCGTGACCGAGGCAGGACTGGGTTATCGGTTACGTGCGGACTGAGCTGACTCGCCGGGCTCAGGTGAGCGAAACGATCAGCTTCGCCGAGTGGCTGCGCCAGTTGATCGGAATGACGAAGGACCGCGATCCCGGCTTCTGCGGGATCTCCGGCGCGCCGCCGGCCAGCACGCTGGGCACCGAAATCACGAAATCGCGGCCGAAGTCGCGCCGCGCGTTGCCTGAGATCGTGTTCGCGACCTCGCCGACCAGATCGCGCATGGTCTCGTGGCTGAAATCGTTTTCCTGCATCTTCATCAGCAGCACGGTGAGCATCGCCTTGGGAGCGGTGAAGTACACCACGCCTTCGCGCTTCCCCGAGATGTTGATGACCCCGGTGTAGTCGTGCACCGAGGGATTGCCTTCCATGAGGTACGGCGAGCCGATCGAGGCGGGCTGCTGCGCCGCCACCTCAAAATAGTTCGTCGTCCCCTCGACGAAAGTTTTCAGCTCCTGTTCCTGCAGCATTGTTATAACTCTCTTATCTGATCAGGTCCGCAATGGCCTCATTCAACTGTCTGTCCGTAAACGGCTTGTTGAGAAATCCGTTCGCGCCTTTCTCCATCGCTTCCACCGCGGTCGCCTTGTCGGCGAGAGCGGAGATCACGAGGATCCGCACCGATGGTTTGAGCGCCACGAGCTGCGAGATGCATTCTATGCCATCCATCTGCGGCATCGTCAGGTCCATCGTGACGACATCCGGATCTGCCTTCTTGAACAGCTCCAGCGCCTCGAGGCCATTGCCAGCCGTACCGATAAGCTCCAGCTCGTCGAACTGCTGCGAGCGCTCGATGCGCCGCCGCATGATGTTCGAATCATCCACGATCATGAGCTTGTAGGACCGCCTGGCCCCGTTCGTCGCTTTTGCATTGACTGCGTTCATGCGTGACTTTCGAGTTAGCCCGCCCGATTCCCTTCAACAGGGTTTCAGGCAACCGCCGTGCTCGCCTCCTCAGCTGCCGGGAGCACGATCTTGAAGCGTGTGAACTTGCCTGGATTGGTGCTCACGCCGATCTTGCCCCCCAACGCGTAAACGCTGCGGGCCACGACGTCCATGCCGACTCCGCGGCCGGCATCCATGGAAACTTCTTCCTGCGTGGAGAAACCAGGGCGGAAGATCAGCGCCATCGCGGACCGAGTGTCCATCGACGCGGCTTCTTCCGCCGTGATGATCTGTTTGCGGACCGCGGATGCCTTCAACTGCTCGGGCGAGATTCCGGCGCCGTCGTCCTCGAACACCAGCTCGCAACCGTCGGCGCCCTTCTTGAACTCGACCTTGACGACACCCATGGCGTCCTTCGTCTGCGCCCGGCGGACGTCTACGGTCTCGATGCCATGCACAGCAGCGTTGCGAAGCATTTGAATCACGCAATCCTTGACCGTCGGCAGGTACGCCTTCGGCACTTCGGACAGCCCGGCGATCTGCAGCTTGAACCGCTTGTTATGGTCGTGCGCAAGGCGCTCGGCCATCGCGTGCAACGTGGGCGACATCTCGTCCTTGGGCCCAGTGGGCGCCGCCGCCTGCTTGCTTGCGGAGGCGGGCTGCGCAGCGGGAGCGGGCGCGGCCTGCGCCGGCGCGGTGTCCTTGAGTACGGTGAGGCGGCTCGCCATCTCGCGGACGCTGCGCAAGTGCGCGAGCAACTCGTCGAGCTTGAGAACCATCGGGAGGAAGTCGTTGCCCGACAGCTCCGCCTTCTTCTTCAGATCACTGACCATGTCCTCGAGCGAGTGCACCCGGTGGGCGATGCTCATCAGGTTCAGCGCCGAAGCCTCGCCCTTGATGGAGTGCAGCTCGCGGAACAGGCCGTTCAGCTTCTTGCGGAACTCGCCATCGGTGCGCGCCGGCTCCTTCAGGATGGCGTTGATCATCTGCAGGCCCGTTTCCGTGGTGTCCAGGAACGAGGTGAGCTGCAGCGGATCGACGTGCATCATGCCCAGCATCATGTCGAGCTGAGCGTTGGCATTCTCTTGCGACTCCTGCAGCTCCTTGGCAAGGAGCACGCTGGAGGTGATGTCGCCCACGGAGCACAGCACGTGCTTGATGCCCTTGGGCCCCATGACGCGGTGGAAGTCGAACTGCAGGTAGCGCGTTTCCTTGCCACCGTGCCCGTTGTCCATACTGATCTCGAGCTGGCCCAGCGGGTTGATGCTCTTCATCAGGTTCTCGTGGGCGCGATCGCCCCACAGGAGCTTGATGTATTTCATCGCCGTGGCCAGCGTGTTCGGCGGCACCAGCTCCTTGAACAGCTCTTCGAAGGCAAGGCCATTGAAGTCACTGCGACCGAACATGCGCGTGAGCGCCTCCGACCACACCGAGCCGATCCGGTAATCGGCGTCGAGCAGGAAGAAGCCTTCGCGCACGGTCTTCAGAATGTCACGGGTCTGTTCCTGGGCTTCACGCGCCGCGCGCTCATGGCGATTGCGGGTGAACTGGAAGTACGCGGCCGCCACAGCAAGAATCAGGGCGGCGAGCACACCAGCCGACAGAAGCGACTTCAGACGGGCGGCATCGGCTGACGAGGTCTGCTGGAGGCTGCTGGCAACGCTTGCGAGGCGCGTTTGCAGCGTTTTGGCGTTGTCGCTCGCGAACAATTGCGCGCGCTTCACATCGGCGTAGTGCTGCTTGCCCTCGCGGGAGAACGCGCTTCCGGCGTCGTCGGAGTCAACGTAGGGCTGACCAGTGAACTGCACGACCGGATTGATGACGGGGCCGTACTGGTGCCACAGGAGCAGCGCCTGGTCGAGCTCCGGCGAGTCGACTTCGCCGCCGGTGCTGAGCTGCTCGAGGTCATGGTCGAAGCGTTTGATCGTGGTCTTGACGTCACTGAGCGCCTGGCCGGCGTAGGCCCGTGCTTCCAGCCGATCGCGCAGTGAGTTCAATTGTTGAGAAATGGCAGCCGGATAGGTCTGCAGCGTGCTGGCTGTCTGCAGTGCCGTGATGTTGGCGCGCATCTGCGTTGCGAGCCGGAACCCGAAGAACAGCACGCTGCCCATCACGAGCGCCAGGACCGCTCCGATGCCCGCTGTCACCAGCTGTCGATTGCGGTCGGTGCCTGTGCCTGCCACATTCATTTTTCTCTCCTTTCGGGTCCGTTACTTCGGCGGCTCGAAGCGGATCGAAGTGCGGACGGGGATCTCGACCGGCGCGCCGTTCACCGAGAGCGGCTCGTAGTGCCACTTCTTCACGGCGGTCAATGCCGACTTCTCGAAGACACCGGGCGGGTTGGCCTCCACCACGTGAACGTCACGCGGATCGCCATTCGTATCGACGGTGAACTCAACGGTTACAACACCCCCCATCTTCCTGTTGAGTGCCGCCGTGGGATAGTCAGGAGGGGCAGAGCGAGTGCGCTTGAGCTGCTGTGCGAGCAATGCCACATTCACCTGCGGAGCCGCCGCGCGCGTCGACGCGCTGGAGGTGCTGCGCGGTGTGCTTTGAATCTGCTGGATCGCCGCAACTGCCGTGGCATCCGCCCCGAGGTGCTTGGCGAGGGTCAGATCCGCATCGACCTGCGCCGCCTTGTTGCCGTCTTTGGCTGCCGCGCGGGCCCGTTCCAGGACCTTAGCGGTCAGGTCGCGGGTGATCTGGGCGATCGAGGCGTTGGAGGCATCGGTCGTCTGGAGTTGAGAGAGATAGTAGGCGGCGCTGTCCTGCGCCGGATCGCTCAGCTTGCCATCACGCAGACGCTCGCGGGCGAGCTGAGAGAGGCGTTCAGCCTCCGCGGCTGTCGCCTTCTGGCGCGCGGCCAGAGCGTCGCGCTGGAAATTCTGCAGCTCGGTCGCGTTCACTCCGCCAGCCTTGGCCTCCGCAAGCCAGTGGTCGGCGTCGGCCTGATTCCGGGCCATCAGCGCTTCGCGCGCCTTGCGGAGGTAGGCGCTGTTCAGGTTGCTCGCCGCGCGAACCGTCGTCGCGTTCGAGGGGGCGGCCTCATGCAACTGTTGCATGTAGAGCTTGGCGCTGTCGTCCGAGGGCTCAATCAGCTTGCCGTCGCGTATGCGGTCGGAGATCAGGCCGGCGAGACGCTGCAGCTTCGCGTCTTCCTGGCGGCGCGTAACCTCGGCCCGCCACTTGTTCAACTGATCAGTCGAGATGCTCATCGACTGCTGAGCCTGGCGCACGAGAGCCGCGGCGCGATCGATGTTGCCTTCAGCGAGGGCCTTGTTGATCTGGCCGGTCATCAGCTTCAGGTCGAGCGACGGGATGCGCGCGTCCTTGGGCGCGGCGGCTTTGAGATTCGCCAGCGAGAGGGCGGCCTCATCGAACTTCGACGCGGCTATCGATTCCTCAAAGCGCGACGCGAGCACTGCGGCAACGCGCTGCAATCCGTCCAGGGCTTCCCCGTTCGTGGGGTCGGCCGCCGAGGCGGAGCGGTAATAAAGGAGTGCGTTGTCGCCCGTGGGCTCCGTATAGCGACGCTCCCGCATCGCGGAGCGCGCCTTCTCCAGAAGGTCGTCAACCTTACCCTTGACGATTGATGTCTCGACCACAGGCTTCGGGGCAAGCGTGGCGTCGTCCGCCGCGACCGGCTGCTGAGCGGCTGTGCCAGTGGGGGCGGCAGTGGCCGTCTTCTTAGCTGTCGCGTCGGTAGAAGTGGGGACCTGATGCTTGCCTTGGCTCATGAACCAGAAGACGCCGGCCGCGGCCGCGATCACCACGAAGCCGACGCCCCCGTAGACAACAAGCTTGTTCTTCGAGCCGGAACCGTCGTCGGACACTGCGGTGGCCGGCTCGGCTTGGGGTTGAAAGGGCTCGACGCTGACGCCACTGGATGCGGCCGGGCGCGCCTGGCTACGCTTGGCAACCGAATCCGTCAGCGCGGCTTCGAGTACCGCTCCTGTCTTGCGTTTGTCGATCGGGATGGGCAGGACCGCGAAGACATTCGATCCCTTTACCGCAGCGCCCACCTGCTTTTCGGCTTCCGCCGTAGCAAACACCAGAATGACTGCATGGGGCGCGTGGCCGTGTGCGCGTTCCACGTCGGCGCGGACGTCGCTGACGTCGCGCGTGTCGACAATCAGAACCTGGCCGCGCTTCGTGTTGGTAAGGTGATCCAGAGCGAGCTGAACAGAGTCGACCGGGCGCACGGAGGCCTGGCCGCCGAGCGCGTCGCCCAGCTCCAGGAGAAAATCGTCGCGAGTGGTGATCGCGGTGACGTCTACGGCCGGCCGATTGGACGGTGCACCACCTGTGCTGGCGCTGGCCTCGACTGCCCGTGAAGTATTCGACGCTGGACTTGCCACAACTGTGTCTCCATCCTGACCCTGTGGGGTCCCGACGCCCTGGGAGTTGCGCGTGGGACGCTCGACACGCCGGCGCGAAGGACGAAGTACCCGCCGCGGCACGGAATTTGTGGGAAAACAGCATAGATGTATGCCGCACTCTCGCAGTGCCACAGTTCACAATAACGAGACGCAGGCGTCGGCCGCCTGCGACGCGACGACCAAGGTCGAGGCAAAAACAGGGGTGAAGCGTGATGCAGTTCCGTATTCACATGCTGGTGAGGCAACCGGTAGCACGCGAACGGACTGAAGCGGGTGAGGAGACCAATCGATGCGATCCTTAAAAATCGCCGGCATCGTCCTGGCTGTGCTCGTGATCCTCGCGCTTGCTGGGGTGCTGGCCGTGGTGTTGCTCGTGAATCCCAACGACTATCGCGCCGACATCGAGCGGGCGGTGCAGCAGCGCACGGGCCGCTCCCTGCACATCGGCGGCAAGCTCGATCTGAAGCTTTTTCCGTGGCTCGCGATTTCGATCAACGATGTTCAGCTCGGCAATCCCGCCTCTTACGGGCAGGGCCCCTTCGTCAGCGTCAGACAGGCCAGCGTGGGCGTCAAGTTGCTTCCGATCCTGCGCAAACAACTCCAGGTGAGTCGCGTCACGGTGGATGGACTCACGGCGAATCTCGTCAGCCGTTCAGACAGCGACAACAACTGGAAGGATCTCTCCGAATCCAAGGGCGCACCCAGGAGTGAGGCCAGCGGATCGGCGACCTCGGCGTCGATCGCCGGTGTGGAGATCACGAACGCAACCCTCGTGTATCGCGATGAGGCGAAGCACACATCGACCACGATCGATCATCTGAAGATGCACACCGGTGCCCTCGGCAGTGGCGAGAAGGTCTCGCTTAGCGACTTCGACGTCGAAGGGGACTTGTCGGGATCGCAGCCCGATGCTCGTCCCATCAGTTTCTCGGTGCGTAGCCCTGCGGTGGTGTTGGATACCTCGAACGGGACGCTCTCGCCCACGAAACTCCAACTTAAGTTCGGCGAGCTCACCTTGCTGGTGAGCGCTTCCGGCAAAGACGTCCTTGCCAAGCGCGTGGTCACGGGCACGATGGAGATTCCGTCCCTGTCCCCACGCAAAGTGCTCGACTCACTCGGCTCGCCGGCCCCTGTCACACGGGATCCAAAGGCGCTGAGCACACTCGAGATGAAATCGGACTTCGTGCTCACCCAGAAAGCGCTTCGCCTGCCGGCGCTGCAGATCACTTTGGACGACACCCATCTGAGCGGATCCGCGGGCATCGACGATCTGGATTCGATGGCGGTGAGCTATGACCTCAAGGTCGATGCGATCAATTTCGATCGGTATCTGTCACCGGCCTCCAAGGATGCTGTGAAGAAGCCTGCGGTCAAGGGTACGGCTCCTCCGACACCTCTGCCCATCGAGGCGCTTCGAAAGCTCAATGCTCACGGCACGCTGCAAATGGGAAGTGTGACACTCGGAGGTCTGCCGTTGACCGGGGTCACTTTGCCGCTCACGGCAAATGCTGGCCGCGTGCACCTCGGCCCCACGCAGGCGCGCTTCTTCGGAGGGACGTACAACGGTGATGCAGTACTCGATGCGAGACCCGCTCAAGCGCAGTTGTCTCTGAACGAGCACGTCAAGGGCATCGATGTGGGCGCGCTTGGGAAAGCCGCGCTCGACACGGCGCGCATCTCAGGGCACGGCGACGCGAACGCGGTGGTCACCGGCGTGGGTAACACCGACGCTGACATCTTGCGCTCTCTTTCCGGAAAAATCGACTTCAACGTGCGCGAAGGCGCCTTCAACGGCGTCGATCTCTGGTACGAGCTGCGCCGCGCGCGAGCGCTTGTTCAGGCGCAGACGGTTCCCGTTCACAGCGGACCCGAGCGAACACTCTTCAATACGCTTGCAGGCAGCGGTAATCTGGACAAAGGGGTCCTGCACAACGACGATCTGAGTATCGAGACCGACTATCTGCGCATCCATGGCAAGGGTACGCTCGATCTGGGGACCCAAGCGGTCGACTACAGTCTGGTTGCGACGCTCTATAAGCTGCCGCCGGAAGGGGCGGGCAGCGAGCTCGCGGATCTCAAGGCCGCGGACATTCCGTTCACGGTCCGGGGAAGCCTGGATAACCTGACGGTGCGGCCGGATCTGCAAGAGCTGGCGAAGGCGAGAGTTCGCCAGGAGGTGAACAAGAAGCTCGAGGAAAAGAAGGGCGAGCTGCAGAAGAAGCTCGGCGAGAAGCTCCAGGACCTGTTTGGCCGGTAGCTCAGGGGCGTCCGAAAGCCGGTAAGCCCATGAACCGCATCGGCAATTGGCTGACGGGTTGCTCGCGCGAGCAACGTGCACGCCAAGTGTGCAGACCGAAGGCTGAATGCGGCCTGTCTGCTCACGTTGCGGGCGGGCGCTGTGGCCAATTTCCGCTCGTCCCCCTCGCTCTTCGCGACAGGCATGCATTTTGCTTTGCAGTACAAGCCGCCCGTTCGGTCACAGGCACAGCCACCGGAACTGATCGGGTCTTGTGACCGTCTTAGAGTTGAAGGAAGTCCGATACTGGAGTTTGAGGCTCGCGCACCCACGCCCCTGCGCCCAATCGTTAAGTGTTTTCATTGTGACGAGCGCACTGTGAGAATCGTTGGAGCTTCATTACATATGAACCGGTCGGGACTTTCCGCACACAACGGGAGGGACGAACATGCGACCGCTCTCTGATGATCCTGACGCGACCGCCGCATTCATCGAGTCGCTGAGCTCATTCAGCAAGCTGCACCGTGCGCAGCGCTGGGAGGGCACTTTCGGCGACTTTCTTTCCAACATCCTGCCGGCCAATCCGGCCGCCCTGGCCCGTACCAGCCACGAGTACATCTGGGACATGCTCCGCTGGCATGGCCGCAAGCAGTCCGAGGCTTCCGACGGCATCAAGGCGCGCGAGCTGTTCAAGCGCGAGCTGTTTGGCATCGACGAGCCGCTGTCGCGTGTCGTCGACTACTTCAAGGCCGCCGCCGCGGGCTCCGATGTTGGCCGCCGGCTGCTATTGCTGCTAGGTCCGCCGTCAGGGGGTAAATCGACCCTGGCGATTCTGCTGAAACGCGGACTCGAGGAGTACAGTCGCACGGACGAAGGCGCGCTCTACGCCATCAAGGGTTCCCCGCTGCGCGAGAACCCCCTCAATCTCGTACCTGCCTCGTTGCGTGCCGAGTTCCGTGATCGCTATGGCGTCGATATCACTGGCGAGTTGTCGCCGTGGGCACGCGAATACGTCGAGCGTGAGTTCGAGGGCGACTTCGTTCGCGTTCCCGTAGAACGAGTCTTCCTTTCAGAAGCCTCACGCGTTGGGATCGGCACCTACGCTCCGCACGACCCAACGACGGCTGACATTGCGGACCTCGTAGGGTCGGTTGACCTCGCCAAGGTCGCCCAGATCGGAGATGAAGGGGATCCCAGGGCCTGGTCATGGTCGGGCGCCGTCTACGCCGCGAGCCGCGGCGTGCTCGAGATGATTGAGATCCTCAAGGTGAAGCGCGAGTTCCTGTACCTGCTGCTCACCATGACCCAGGAGAAGAACGTCAAGGTATCGCGCTTCCCGCTCATTCACCTGGACGAGACCATTCTCGCCCACACCAACCTCGCGGAGTTCCATAAGTTTCTGCAGGAGAAGGAAAACGAGGCCTTGCTGGATCGCATGGTGATCATCAAGGTGCCGTATGCCCTGTCCTATCGCGACGAATCCCGCATCTACCAGAAGCTCGTTTCCGGTGCGCCGGCGTTCCGCAACGTGCATCTGGATCCGCACGTGCTGAACCTGGCCTCGGTGTTCTCCATCCTGACGCGCCTTACGAAGCCAGAGCGGGAAGGCCTCGACATGCCCAAGAAGCTGCGCCTGTACGCAGGAGAGGCTGTCGAGGGGGTTCCCGAGACGGAGGCGACGCGCCTGCATGCCGAAGCGGGAGATGAGGGCATGACGGGTGTCAGCCCCCGTTTCGTCATCAACGCGATTTCCAATGCGATTACGCGTGGTAATACGCACAGTCTGACCAGTATGGAGCTGCTGCTCGCGCTGAAGGACGCCATTGAAAGCGACGCGCGTGTCGATGCGAAGCAGAAGAAGAACTGGATCGACCATCTGGTGACCGCGCGCAAGGAGTTCTACAACCGCTGGGTGAAGGAAGACGTGCACCGGGCGATGTTTGCCTCGTTCGAAGAGGAGGCTCAGCAGTTGCTCGAGAAGTATCTGGACGAGGTCGAGGCCTCGCTGGACCACCGTCAGGTCACCGATCCGATCACCGGCGAGACCCGTCCCGCCGATGAGCGTTTCCTGCGCTCCGTGGAGGAGAAGATCAAGGTCTCCGACTCCGGGAAGCTCTCGTTCCGCCAGGAGGTGGTCCGCAAGGCCATGGTGGCCTTCAAGGCGGGAGAGAAGTTCAAACTCGTCAGCCACGCGCGCATGCGCGAGGCGATCGAGCAATATCTGTTCGAGGAGCGCCGCGATGTGCTGCGGCTCGTGACCTCCACAGCGCGGCCAGACGAGGAAGCGCGGCAGAAGATCTCTGTCGTGCAGCAGCGGCTCATCACCGAATACGGCTACGACGAGCACAGCGCGAAAGAAGCATTGAGCTACGTCACGACATTGCTCGCACAGGAGTAGCGCGAGAGCCGAAAAAGGAGTACCACTACTCTATGATCTTTACAGCTCCAGGCACCGATGTGGCAGGGCGCTGTCACAGGAGCGACGCGCGATGAGCGGCCCCGAGCAAGGCGAGAAAGCGGGCTCGGGCGCAGCCAAGTGGTACGAGCTGTTCTCGCGCGGCGCGCGGGACTGGCTGCGACACGATGAGAAGGTCCGGGAGTCCGTCCGGCAGCATCTTCCGCAGATCGTTGCCGGTGGAGAAGTCATCAACGACGGCGCACGCACGGTTCGCGTCCCGGTGCGCATGCTCGAGCACTACCACTTCAGGCTCCGCCGCGCGGAGGAAAGCCAGGGCGCCGGCCAGGGGAAAGCCAAGCCGGGCGATGTATTTTCCGATCCCTCCAAGCAACGCGGTCCCGGGGAAAAAGGGCCGGGCGGCCAGGATGAGGGCGAGGTTCAGCTGCTCCTGGAGTTCAAGGTCGACGACATCGTCGACTGGCTGTGGGAAGAGATGCAGCTTCCCAATCTCAAGGCGAAGGTCGGCCCCTCGGAAGAGACCGATTGGATTCGCGAGGGATGGGATCGGCGCGGCGCACGCTCACGGTTGGACAGGCGGCGCTCCTTCAAGGAGTTGGTGAAGCGACGCGGCGCACCAGGCGCCACACCGACGTTTACCGACGACGATTTGCGTTTCCGCCAGTTGGCGCGACGCCGGCAGCCCGCCATCCACGCGGTCGTGTTTTTCCTCCTCGACGTCTCCGGCAGCATGTCCGACCGCGATCGCAAGCTCGCCAAGACCTTCTTCTTCTGGGTCGTGCAGGGTTTGCGCCGCGAGTATCGGTCGCTGGAGACCGTGTTCGTGGCCCATACCACGGAGGCCTGGGAGTTCAGCGAGTCCGATTTCTTCAAAGTCAGCGGCACCGGCGGGACCGTGACATCGACGGGACTTGCGAAAGTCCGCGACATCATCGACGAGCGTTACAACCCGGGCCGGTGCAACATCTATCTCTTCTATGCGTCGGACGGTGACAATTCCGTGAGCGACGCCGGTGAGTCTCGCGAAAAGCTATCTTCAATTGCCGCGGACGCCTGCTTCACAGGGTACGTCGAGGTGTCTTCCGGACTCTCCCGACAACTGGCCACCGAGGCGGGACGCCTGTTTGCGGAGCTGGCGACGGCCGGCTGCGCGGCCGGCAGCTACGCGCTGAACGATTTTGATGACGTGTGGGGCGCCGTCCGCCATTTCTTCACGGCCGAGAGCCGTGCCGCCGAGGGGCCCGGATGACTGAGCCGCTGAGTGAGGACTGGAAGGGTTACGTTCAGCGGATCGAAGAGCTGGCGACCCGTTCGGGCCTCGCCTACCACCCGGTGGATTTCGAAGCGGTTCCCGATTCGTTCATGATGGAGATAGCCGTCTACGGCCTGCCCGTGCGCATGCCGCACTGGTCCTTCGGCGTGCGGTATATCTATCAGCTCATTCAGCGCCATATGGGCCACTCGCGGCTGTTCGAGGTGGTGTTTCCCGGCAACCCGGGTCATGCCTATCTCGCATCCAGCAACGGCCTCGCCGAGAACATACTCGTCACCGCCCATGTTTTAGGCCACGCCGATTTCTCGCGAAACAATTTGCTGTTCCGGCGCTGTCAGGAGCAGGTGAGCGAGCACATCGTTGAGCACGCCGCCAGTCACGCACGGCAGATTCAGCAGGCTATCGAGACGTACGGTGCCCAACGGGTCGAGACGGTGCTCGACGCTGCGCTGGCGCTTGAACAGCACATTGACGTGGACGTTAGCTTGCGGCGTCCGCGATACCCTGAGTATGAAACCGACCCGAAGGCGCTTGCCGACGACGAGTTTCGGAAACGGTTCGCGGCATTGGATCCGACTGCGGCGCCTACCGGCATCGAATTGCGAAAGAGGGCTCCGGTGCCGCCGCATCCGGAGCGTGACCTTCTGTGGTTCGTGGCGAATTACGCACCGGAGATGGAAAGCTGGGAGCGGGACATTTTCCTGGCGGTGCGTGAGGAGTCGTTCTACTTCTATCCGGTGTTCGCCACGCAGATCATGAACGAGGGCTGGGCGTCGTACTGGCATGCTCGGTTGCTACGCGAGGCCGACTTCATTCCACAGCAGGCGTACGTCGATGCCATCAAGTGTCATTCGGATGTCGTACGCCCCATCGCGGCCGATCAACAGGTCGCCTTGAACATCAATCCCTACCACCTCGGATTTTCCATGTGGGAAAAGATCGTGGAGGCTGAGGGGTTGGACGCTGCCCGCAACATCATGCAGCAGGACGATGATTTCGGATTCATCCGCAATCACCTCACCCGCGAGCTCGCGGATGAGCTGGGTCTCTTCAGGTTCTCTGCCCGCAGCGACGGACAGGTCAAGGTTCTCGAGCACGAGCTGACGGGTCTGCATGAGGCTATCCTGAGCCCCAAATACAACTTCGGCGCGCCGACGGTGTCAGCCACGCACGTTCGTACGGATGGAACCCTCGAGCTCACGCACGACAATTCCGTGGATGGACGGGGTCTGGATCTCGAGCGTAGCCGCAAGGTGCTGGACTACGTCCAGCGCGTGTGGCGACGCCCGATCGTCCTTACAACCGTTAACCAGGCGGGTTCGACTTTGGAGCTGACGGCTCCTTAGGGTCCGTGCCGCTGCGCGGTCCCCCGGTCTCGGGCCCTGCTTCACCTCCTTCCCGTGTCGGGAGTAGTCTAATGGGACTGCTGCTTTCCGCGCCGTCTGAAGAGGGTGCGACGCATGCGTCGCACGGGCTTCCGCGGTAGCGGGAGCCCCGCTCGACGCCGAGCAGGCGAATGCCTGCGCAAGCAGGAGAGAGACCATGGGCTATCAGACTCAGGGCATCCGGAACATCGCGCTGGTGGGGCCTGCCGGCGCCGGCAAGACCCTGCTGCTGGAATCGCTGCTCCTGCACGCCGGAGCGATCCGCACCAAGGGCAACCTGCAGCGCGGCACGACCGTCTCCGATTTCGACGTCCAGGAGCGACGCCTTCAGCACTCCCTCGACCCGGTCGTTTGCAGCGTGGACCATGGGTCCATTCATATCAATCTCATCGACACCCCCGGCTACCCGGACTTCCTGGGGAGGACGTTTTCGGTGCTCGAAGCGGTCGACTCCGTCGCGATCGTTCTGAGCGCCGATGGCAGCATCGATTCGGTCACCCAGCGCCTGATGGAATTCGCGCGTGAGCGGGAGTTGTGCCGGCTCATCGTCATCAACCGCATCGACGGCCGCGGCGCCAATCCCGCCGTGCTGTTACAACAGATCCGCGAGGTTTTCGGCGGCGAGTGCCTGCCGCTGAACCTGCCGGCCGACGGCGGCGCCAGTGTCGTCGACTGTTTCTTCCAGCCCAACGGCACACCGCCGGATTTCTCCTCCGTCGAAACCGCTCACACCCAGATCATCGACCAGGTCGTCGAAGTCGACGAGCAGCTCATGTCACTGTATCTGGAGCAGGGCCAGGAACTGTCCCCGGAGCAACTCCACGACCCTTTTGAGCAGGCGCTGCGCGAGGGACACCTCGTGCCGGTCTGCTTCGCCTCGGCGGAAACCGGGGCGGGCATCCCCGAACTGCTGGAAGTGTTCGAGCGCCTGCTGCCAAATCCCACCGAGGGCAATCCGCCGCACTTCCTGAAGGGCGCGGGCGAGCTTGCGCAGCGCGTCCCGGTCCTTCCCGATCCGCAGCGGCACATCGTCGCCCACGTCTTCAAGGTGTGCATCGATCCCTACGTCGGGAAGTTGGGTTACCTGCGCGTTCACCAGGGCACGCTGCGGCCCGGCTGCCAGCTCTTTGTCGGTAATGCGCGCAAGCCGT
>Ga0070681_10001502_pt1 | contig 20641 bp, 16 predicted proteins | sample KBSC83BmetaG_FD_65650 | JGI IMG/M metagenome (GOLD analysis project Ga0070681, IMG submission 65650) | Corn rhizosphere microbial communities from Kellogg Biological Station, Michigan, USA - KBS C8-3B metaG | ecosystem: Host-associated > Plants > Roots > Rhizosphere | place: USA: Michigan... | reverse complement strand
CCACGTTTCTGCCAGCAGCCATGGTGACGAGCTGAAAGCGCTGCGGATTTTTCTCGATGACGTCCAGCGTGCTGCGGCCGATAGAGCCGGTGGAACCGAGGATGGCGATGCGTTTCATGGATGATTAACAGCGTTATATAGGAGCGGCCAAAAAAACCATAATACCGGGGCCGCAATAAGCATTGCATCAATTCGATCCAGAACACCTCCATGTCCGGGCAGGAGAGTGCCTGAGTCCTTTACGCCAGCACCTCTTTTCAGTGCAGACTCCATCAAATCGCCGATCTGTGCGGCCACGTTTACACAAATACCAAATAGCAAGGCCAGGTAGATGGGCGGTGCAGAGGCGCCGGCGTCGGCATACATCACGCTGTGGGATGGCATCGCATCCAAGAACACCAATGATTTCCCGATTCCCACAATGAAGTGGAACACAAGGAAAGAAACCAGAGTTGCACCACAAAGGGAAGCGAGCGCGCCCTCAACTGTTTTCCCTGGGCTGATCGCAGGAGCCAGCTTGTTTCTTCCGAATGCCCGTCCTGCGTAATAGGCAAAGATGTCACCCGACCACACGACAATCAGAAACACAAATACCATCAAGCGGCCATTTCGCTCATGGCCGACGAGTGACACTTCGCCCAGCGTCACAGCAATGTAGAGGAAAGCGAAATAGGAGATTGCGGCTGAAGGGAGCGCATCGCCTAACTCACGAAAGAGCAATCCCGCGGCAAGCAACGCGAGTGGCAAAACTCGAAACCCTGTTACGGCAAAAGTCCAGTCTTCAACTTGGCTGCCGAATCGAGGAACACCAAATGCGCTGATTCCATGAAGAGCATGGCCAAGGAAATAAAGACCGATGGCGACTTCCACAATGTAGCGTTGCAAATTTCGATGGTTGTGGGACGCTATCCAGAAATACTCGTTCGCCGCCAAGACAGCCACAAGACCGATGAACCCGCTATAAAGCCAACTGGGAGCTTTGAAGAGAAGAAGCAGCACTACCGGGATCAGTACTACCGCGGTCAGGACGCGTTTCATTTGGTATGAAGGTGTCCGTGAAAATGAGGATGTGGCTGTACGCCGTTGGCAACTGGATCATTCAAGCCCCCGTAACGGCGTTCGCGTTTTTGAAATTCCTGGATGGCCTCAAGCAGGTGGGTGCCGCGAAAATCCGGCCATAGTGTTTTGGTTACGTAAATCTCGGCATAGGCCGCCTGCCACAAAAGAAAATTGCTCAAACGCATCTCGCCGCTGGTGCGGATCACCAGATCAAGTTCCGGCAGGTTCTTCGTATAGAGATGCTGGTTGATCACGTCCTCGTCAATTTTCAGGTGTTGCACACCGCCGTTGTTGAGCGCTGCGTTAACAATGGATTTGAAAGCGTCCACAATCTCCGATCGTGACCCGTAATTCAGCGCCAGCGTCAGCACCATGCCGGTATTGCGTGAGGTCTGTTCTTTGGCCCAGGCCATGCGCTCCTGGACTTCTTGCGGTAGCAGGTGAATGCGGCCGATAAATTGCAGGCGGATGTTGTTGCGCTGCATCAGGTCGAGCTCATTCTTCAAATATCGGTGCAGAAGCTTCATCAGGAAGCTGATCTCGCCAGGCGGGCGGCGCAGAAAATTTTCCGCCGAAAAAGCATAGAGTGTCACCGCGGGCAGGCCGATGCGCGCGGCCGTTTCAATCACGTAACGCACGGATTCCACGCCCTTACGATGGCCGGCGATGCGCGGCAAGTGGCGTCGTTTGGCCCAGCGGCCATTACCGTCCATGATGATGGCTACGTGTTTAGGAAACTGGCTGGGATCAAGCTGGCTGTAGATTTCAGCCTCTTTGCGGTCCAGCCCTGCCGTTATCGGGCGCAAAACAACCTCTCTCAATTAAACGCTGGCAGCGAAATTTCCCGGGCCGATGATGGTTCCCCCCACGGCTACACAGCCGCGAGCCGGGCAACTGCTCTGCTACAATAATCGTAACCTAAAGTATTGCATCGCGAATACTTTCTGGAATGAAGTGGGATGCGCGCGAGTTCCCGGGCATTGCCCGGAAGTAATTTGCAGCTCTTGATGCCTGTTGTTGCTGGTATTCCATGCGTGATGCTATAGTTTTGGGCTCCAAGGCTACGAGCCTGCGTGTGATCACAAAACCCCATCGCGGAACGAGTTTCCTCAAGCGCTTTGCTGCGCTTACCTGTATTTCACTCGTTCTCCTGCTGGCCGGTCTTGAAGCTACACACGCGCATTCTGACGTAGCCACCGTACGCTCCAGCCCCTGCGCAATCTGCCTTTCAGTGCACGCCAACGCGCCGGTAGCCACCATGCTTGTAATGCCGACTCTGGCAGCGCTGGACACGCTGGTCACGCCATCCCTAATTGAAGGTCACGGAGTTCAGAGGGAAATCAGCCTTTTCACCCGCCCGCCGCCCGCCCTCTAGGCTGTCTGTAAGCCTTTGCTTCAATCCAAAATCTGATCTGGAGGGGAACTGATGTCCAGGGCATCCCTCTTACTTGCATGCATTTTGCTGCCGAATTTTGCATTCGCGCAGCCCACAATTACGTTGAGCACATCACGCTCCAGCGCGGAGGACGCTGCTGGCAGAAGTACAACCATGGCTGCGCAGCAGAGTCCTACTTCGGCTGCCGCAAGGCTGATCACGCTGGATGATGCGATCCAACTGGCGCTGGCCAACAGCCCCAGCATCAAGGCGGCACGCACCCAGATCCAGCAAAGCCAAGCGCAGGAAATCACGGCAAATTTGCGCCCCAACCCAGTGGTAGGCGGTGATAGCCAGTTCATTCCCTTCTTCAATCCCGGCCAGTTCTCTCAGGACGTGGAGCAGTACGACATAGGCCTGGGCTACACGTTTGAGCGAGGCGGCAAGCGGCACAAACGGCTGCTGGCGGCCCGAGATCAGACGGCCGTGACGACATCACAGGTCACCGACGCCGAGCGAACTCTCACCTTCAACGTGGCGCAGCAGTTCATCAATGCCTTGCTGGCCAACTCCAATTTATCTTTCGCCGAAGAAGGTCTTAAGAGCTTTCAACAGACGGTGGATATCAGTGAGCAGCGCTACAAAGCCGGCGATATAAGTGAAGGCGACTTTCTGAAAATCAAGCTGCAGTTGCTGCAGTTCCAGACGGACGTGAGTTCCGCCCGCGTCGCCAAGGTGCAGGCGCTCGGCAGCCTGCGCCAGTTGATCGGATACGCTGCTCTCCCTCGCGATTTCGACGTCACCGGGAACTTAACCTTCCAGCCGTTGTCAGCGAGCCTGGAGGATTTGGAGGCCGCGGCTCTGAAGGAGCGTCCAGACCTTCGCGCGGCTCAGCAAGGCATTACGGCCGCCAGGAGCCAGATCGCACTGGCCAAGGCTAACGGCACACAGGACTTGACGCTCACTACGAATTATTCCCATACGCCGGGGCTCAGCTCGCTCTCCTGGTTTTTGAGCATGCCGCTGCCAATCTTCGACCGCAACCAGGGGGAGATCGCCCGCACGCGCTTTGCGCTCACCCAGGCGGAGCTCACGCAACAAAGCGCCCACGATACCGTGATGACAGATGTAATCAACGCTTATGAATCCAGCATAACGAATCAGCAAGTGGTTCAGCTCTACACGTCAGGCTACCTCAAACAGGCGCAGGACTCACGCGATATCAGCGCCTACGCCTACAAAGGAGGGGCCGCCACGTTGCTGGATTTTCTCGATGCCGAGCGCAGTTATCGCGCGACGCAGCTCGCCTATCGGCAGGCGCTCGCCGCTTATATGCTCAGCCTGGAGCAGCTGCGCCAGGCGGTGGGCACCAGGAGTTTGCCATGAACCGGAAGTGTTTCTCTCCGCCGCGCGGATTGCTAACTGTAATTGGCCTGCTGAGCATCGCGGCACTCGCAGCATGTTCGGGCGGAAACTCGAGCGCCAAGTCGGCTTATGCTGACAATTCCAAGCCGAATCTCTTTTCCGTTCCCAAAGAGCAGTTGCAGCACCTGCAACTGGTTACTGTGGAGCCCACGGATTTCCCCCGCGTTCTTCGCCTGACCGGAACTGTGGCTTTCAATGGGTCACAAACCACGCCAGTCATTACGCAAGTCAGCGGCCCGGTGAGCCGCTTGGTGGTATCGCCCGGCCAGCACGTCAATAAAGGCCAGGCAATGCTGTACGTGAGCAGCCCAGATTATTCCCAGTTACGCGCCAACTATCTGAAGGCCCGGGATGCGCACGCACTGGCGCACAAGAATTACGTGCGCTCGAAGGACCTGTATGCCCACCACGCCATTGCCGAGCGTGATCTGCAGACGGCGGAATCGGCCGAAATCCAGGCGCAGGCCGACCTGCAGGCTGCCGAGCAGTCGCTAAAGGTGCTTGGCATCGCCAAGCCTGAAACCCTGGATGAGCGTCCGCTGTCGTCGGAAGTCCCTCTTTTGGCCCCGATTTCAGGTGAGGCTGTGGAGCGGCTGTGCTCGCCCGGGCAGGTGATTCAGGCTGGCTCTACGCAGTGCTTCACCATTTCCAACATGAAGAGCGTGTGGGTTCTGGTGAATGTGTATGAAAATCAGCTCGCATCTGTCCACGTAGGGGATCCGGTCTCAATTACAACCGATGCCTACCCGGATGTGTTTCACGGGCGCATATCATTCATGGGCGCGGCGCTGGATCCTACATCGCGTACCTTGCAGGCCAGAATCGATACCGCCAATCCCGGCGGCAAGTTGAAAAAGGACATGTACATCACCGCCACGGTGGCGGCCGGCAAAATCAAGAACGCTCTCCTGGTACCGGATTCTGCCGTATTGCGCGATGCCGAGAACGAACCGTTTGTTTATGTGCAGGCAGGTGATGACCAGTTTGCGCGTCGGCCGGTGAAAGTAACTGAAAGCTACGCAGGGCAAACCCAGGTGGTGAGCGGCTTGCAGCCCGGAGAACGGGTTGTTGGTCAGGGAAGCTTGTTCCTTCAGTTTGCCAACTCGCTGCAGTGATTCGCGAGTATCGCGTTGGAGACATATCAAGAAGCGGAATTGCGCCGGACGAAGCCGTCCACGCGCTGAGTCTGGTAGTAACAGGAGCAAGACAGACCTTGCGGGATCGAGACTTGTTAGCGGTTTGGATCGTAGCGACAACTGGCGCGAAGGAATTAAGCCGCGAGGCTGGCTTGCGCGCCGAGCGGATTGTTGCAGGAGCAGCACAGATTCGAGAGGACGATGATGTTTAGCGGTTTGGAGCGTAGCGACAAAAACAAATGATTAACAAAGTCGTACAAATGGCGCTGCGTCAGCGCTTCCTGGTGCTGATGCTGGTGGTGCTGCTGATTATTGCTGGAATCATTTCATTCCAGCGCATGCCAGTCGATGCCTATCCTGACCTCGCGCCTCCCATGGTTGAGATCATCACGCAGTGGCCGGGTCATGCGGCGGAGGAAGTGGAGCGGCTGATCACGCTGCCGCTGGAAGTGGAATTTTCCGGCGCGCCAAAAATGGAAGTAATGCGTTCCATTTCTCTTTATGGTCTTTCCGACATTCGACTCACGTTCCAGGAGGGAACAGACAATTACTTTGCCCGTCAGGTGATCTTTGAACGCATTGGCGACGCAGAGCTTCCTTCAGGCGTTGCGCCCAGCATGGCGCCTCTGTTCAGTCCCAGCGGCCTGGTGTATCGCTACGTTCTTGAGAGTCCTGACCGCAGCCCGCAGGAGTTGAAGACGCTGGAAGATTGGGTGGTGGAGCGGGCATACAAGGCGATCCCCGGCGTGGCTGACGACTCCGGCCTCGGCGGTACCGTCATGCAGTACCAGGTGCTGCTCGATCCCGGGCGGCTCTTCGGTTATCACCTGACAGTACAGCAAGTGATGCAGGCGCTGGCCAACAACAATTCCAACGCGGGCGGCGGCTTCTATTCACAGGGTGGGCAGTTTTATTACGTGCGCGGCCTCGGGCTGGTACAAACCACAAATGACATCGCGAATATCATTGTGGCGAGCAACAAGGGAACTCCTGTCCGGATACGCGATGTCGGCGAAGTAGCCATCGGCCACGCGCCTCGCCTCGGCCAGTTTGGTTTTCAGACGCACCAGTCGAATAATGACGACGCTGTCGAGGGCATAATTCTCATGCGCCGCGACGAGCAAACGCAGACCGTCCTGAAGGAAGTGGAAAAGAAGACTGACGAACTGAACAATTCCATCCTCCCCAAGGACGTTAAGGTGCGGCCGTTTTACGATCGCAGTGACCTGGTCAAGTTGACCACACAAACAGTGGAAGGCAACTTGCTGCGAGGAATGATCCTGGTCCTGCTGGTGCTTTTGTTTTTCCTGTTCAGCGTGCGCGCCGCCATCATTGTCTCGCTGACCATACCTCTGAGCCTGCTGTTCGCTTTTATCGTCCTCCACGCCCACGATGTTTCCGCCAACCTGCTGTCCATTGGCGCTATCGATTTCGGAATCATCATTGACGGCACAGTCGTCATGGTGGAAAACATCTACCGGGAACTGGCAGCCCGCCACGGACAAAGCTACAACATCAAGGAAGTGATCATCGCCGCCTCGGCGGATGTTGACCGGCCTATCTTCTACTCGGTCGCCGTGATCATTGCCGGATACCTGCCGATCTACGCTCTGAGCGGCCCGTCAGGAAAACTCTTCCATCCCATGGCAGACACGATGGTATTCGCGCTGCTTGGGGCTTTGATTCTCACGCTCACGTTTGTGCCGGTGCTCTCGTCGTACTGGTTTAAAACCGGGGTGAAAGAGGCGAGGAATAAGGCCTATGACTGGATCAAGAGCGTGTATTCGCGACAGCTTGACTGGTGCCTGGAGCATCGGGGGCTGACGCTGTCCATTGCCGCGCTCATTTTTGCCAGTACGCTCCTTCTGGTTCCGTTCATCGGTGGCGAGTTTATGCCCCACCTGGACGAAGGCGCGTTATGGGTACGCGCGACCATGCCTTACACGATCTCGTTCGAAGAATCCAGCAGGATCGTCCCGCAGATCCGCAATATTTTGATTTCTTATCCTCAAGTCACGGTTGTCGGCTCCGAGCATGGCCGCCCTGACGACGGCACTGATCCCACAGGGTTCTTCAACGCCGAATTCTACGTGGGGCTGAAACCATATAAAGATTCCTCGTGGCACGGCGAGATTGACAGCAAACAGAAGCTGATCGAGTCCGTTAACAAAAAGCTCAGCGCGTTTCCCGGTATTATTTTTAACTACACACAACCAGCCGAAGATGCCGTGGACGAGGCCCTCACCGGGTTGAAGAGTTCTCTCGCAGTAAAAATCTACGGCTCGAACCTGCAGGTGCTGGAAACTAAGGCGCTGGAGATCAAGAAGACCCTGGCCAATGTTCCCGGCTTCACCGAACTCACTGTTGTGCGCGAGTTGGGACAGCCCAGCCTGATCATTGATGTCGATCGCGAAAAGATCGCTCGCTATGGAATCAACGTGTCCGACGTTGAAGCCGTGGTACAGGCCGCCGTCGGTGGCGAGGCTGCGACACAGGTGGTGCAGGGTGAAAAGCTGTTTGATCTCGTGGTCAGGATGCAGCCACAATTCCGCAGCAATGCGCTGGAGATCGGCAACTTGCTTGTAGGCACGCCCGACGGGCAGCAGATTCCTATCAGCCAGCTCGCGGAGATTCGCCAGGGCAACGGCGCTTCATTCATCTACCGCGAAAATAACTCCCGCTATATCGGCGTGCAATACAGCATTGAAGGGCGTGACTTGCAGCGCGCTGTTGAGGACGGCCAGCGTGCGGTCAGGAAGAGCGTGAGCATTCCCGGCGGTTATCGCGTGGAGTGGGGCGGCGAATACGATCAATTTCTTGCAGCCAAAGCGCAGTTAGTTGTGGTGGGACCGCTTGCGGTGCTCTTGATCTTCTTCATCCTGTTTGCACTGTATGGGAATTTCAAATTTCCCGTCATCATTGCACTCGATGTCGTAATGACGGAACCGGTCGGTGCGCTCATCGCGCTCAAGCTTACGCACACTCCGTTCAGCGTTTCATCGGTCCTCGGCCTGCTTGCGCTGATGGGAGTTTCGGTGGAAACAGGCGTAATTCTGGTCTCGTATATCAACAAAATGAGGCGGGAAGGCATGAGCATCCCTACCGCTACCCGCGAAGCCGCCCTGCTGCGCCTGCGTCCAATCATGATGACGGCTCTGGTCGCATGTCTCGGGCTGCTTCCCGCCGCTTTTTCCACTGGCATTGGTTCCGATACGCAAAGGCCCTTCGCCATTGTCATTGTGGCGGGATTGATTTCGCGTTTGCTCCTCGGTTTCTTCGTCAATCCGGTTCTCTATCGTACGGTGGCCCGCGAAGGGGACGTCCTGCAGGTGTGAGTTGAGCCGGGAGAACGCATCCGGGACCGTTTGCGCCTGGATCGCCCAATGACGCGCCTATCAGCTCGCGTCACGCACCATCACGATGGCCCGTGCTGAAATGCCCGTGGTCTTATAGCCAATAGGCCCTCCAGTCCTCCTAATGGACACGTCCAACCTCGCGGCATGCCTCGGGCCCATCTGACTTAAAATAAGAGTATGGAAGCACGGGCCAGTTCGGAGGTGCTCCAGGCGTTTGCCGCGCTGGTTCACTCCGGAATCGAGGACGAGCGCATTGACATGCTTCGCGCCGCGCTCACCTTTGCCCGCATCGAGTACCCGCACTTAGATTCTGACCCGTATGTAAGCCAGATTGAAGCTCTTGCCCGCCGCGTAAGTGAGAAAATTGATGATCCCGGTGATCCGGCCCAAAGCATTGCGGCGCTGAATTACGTGCTGTTTGACGAGGAAATGTTTCGCGGCAACACCGCGGATTACTACAATCCGCGGAATTCATTCATCAATGATGTGCTTGACCGCCGCTTGGGGATACCAATCACGCTCGCCTTGCTCTATATGGAAGTGGCCCGGCGCGCCGGATTCCAGCTGTTCGGGGTAGGCATGCCCGGCCATTTCATGCTGAAACACTACGACATTGATGGCCGCTCCTATTTCATTGACGCTTTTGAACGCGGATCGGTGCTCAGCGAAGAGGACTGCCGGCACAAGATTGAGTCCATCCACGCCGGCCAGATCACGTTACATCCGGAATTTCTGCTTATCGTCACGCGCCGCCAGATGCTCACCCGCATGCTGAACAATCTGCGGGCCATCTATCTTTCCCGGCGTGACTTCCGTCGCGCAGTGCAGGTTGTGGACCTGATCCTGGTCATCTATCCGCGCTCCCCGCAAGACGTGAAACAGCGGGCCGCCCTCCGTTATAACCTCGACGACTATAAGGGCGCTCTCAACGACTTTGAAGAATACGTGAAGATGGCGCCTGACGCCTCTGACGCGGAGGAGATTCGGCAGACGGCGCTGGGCCTGCGCCGCTCTATGGCGAGGATGAACTAAACAGCGCCGCCCTGGATTTCATGCAGCTTTGGGCAATCTGAGCCTGGCAGCAACTTTCTTCAAATCAGCCACAAACTTTCGCATCTCCTCGTGGCGGCTCTCATCATCCGGCGCGCGCAGGATGGATGATGGATGGACCGTCGCCATGACAACTGGCGCGATGCCCGATCGCACCCACTGGCCGCGCTGCTGGCTGACACGGAAGTCTCGGCCCAGCAAACCTTGTGCCGCGCTGGCGCCCAGGAGCACGACAACCTCTGGGCGTGCCACTTCAATTTCGGCGTCAAGCCAGGGACGGCAGGCGCTGATCTCGAGTGCGCTGGGTTTCTTATGAATGCGGCGCTTGCCGCGCGGCTCCCACTTGAAGTGCTTGACGATGTTTGTCACATAAACGTCATCGCGGTCGATACCTGCGGCCTGCAGTGCCTTGTCGAGCACAGCGCCGGCGGGCCCAACAAAAGGGCGGCCTTGAATATCTTCTTTGTCGCCGGGCTGCTCTCCCACCATGAATACTCGCGCGTGAGGGTTCCCTTCGCCAAAAACAGTTTGCGTGCCGCTCTTCCACAGGTCGCAGCCTTTGCAAACGGTTGCGGCTTCCCGCAGACTTGGTAGCGTGCGCTTTTCCGGCATAAATGCAGCAGCGGTCGGATACACTTGCTTCGGCATAGTGTGTGGTTAGATGCTCTATTGCAACGAAAACAAAGCTGCTGAACCTGGCAACTAGAAAGCAGCAGGTCATAGGGACGCGGAGGACCGGCCATGAAGTTCCACACCGCCTATCTCACCTTCAATACCAGGAAGCACCGTGAGTACGTCCACATAACACCGCAGGTAGAGAAGATCGTTCAGGAGAGTGGAGTCCGAAATGGGCTGGCGCTAGTCTCCGCCATGCACATAACGGCAGGCGTTTACGTGAACGATGATGAAGACGGCCTCATTCAGGATATTGATCGCTGGCTGGAGCAACTCGCTCCGTTCAACGAAGGCTACCTTCATCACCAGACTGGCGAGGACAACGGAGACTCTCACCTGAAAGCGATTCTGGTCCACCATCAGGTCATGCTTCCAGTCAAGGACGGCGCGCTGCTGTTAGGGACGTGGCAAAGAGTCTTTTACGCCGAATTCGACGGTCAAAGATCCAAGCGCGTGCTGGTTGCAATAATGGGGGACTAAAGAACCGATTACTGCACTATGTCGCCTTTGCCGCCCGGAGCAGGGAGCGCTGCAGGGACAACCAGGAGAACCTCAGTTTGGTGTTCAGGGGCTGAAAATTCGCCCCCCAGGGCCTCAGCCATTTGATGCAGCCCGGGAAGGTCCTTGGCCAGGACGGTACGGGCATCCGGAATGGGAACCGCACCCGCGCCGGTTGCCTTCCAGGCAAATTGCATCCGGCAACGGCCGTTGCTCAGCTCAGCCGAAACGGTGAGCAGCAATGGGCAGTTGTTGCGCCCGGTGAGTTTGCTCACCAGCAGAATAAGGATCTGCCGCAGAATCGGGCTGCTAGTAACATCCAGAGATGAATCCCAGAGCCGTTCCACGCTCAGCATGCCGGAGTTCGTCAGAACAGAGAAGTCATTCAGAACGTCATTCCAAAGCTGATCCAGAGGTATCCAGGGTTCGCCGGACGGGACTAACTCCCGAACCAGGGCGGAAATCCCCTTCGTTAATGCGATCGCACGGTCAGCCTGCTGCTCTATTACCTTCAAATCACTGGCATGAGTTGAGGGAAGATTTTTGTCGAGTGCAAGCACTTCAAGGAAGCAGCGCATGCTGGTCAATGGCTGAGCAAGATCGTGGGCCACCGAGTGGACCAGGCCCGGCAAGCTGGTCCGGGACACGGTCGCATTCGCAGATGCAGATTCCGCTGCCGAGGAAGATTCCGCGGCAGCCGTGGATGGATAGGAGTGGCTGGAAAGCGACCGCACCACTTCACTGCGATCATCGACGGAAGCAGCCTTTTGCGGAGACGCGGGTTTGCCCATCCGATAGCCTTCTCCGCGAATCGTGTGAATCAGCTTTTCGTCTTGCGGGGAATCGACCTTCCTGCGCAGGTAGTTGACATAAACATCCACCAGATTGCTGTCCCCTCCGCCCTCCTGCCCCCAGCACTCGCGCAGCAATTCGTGCCGTGGAACGGTGTTGCCCGCATGACGCATGAGCAAGGCAAGCAAGTCAAATTCTTTTGGGCTCAATTTAATTTCGCGCTGGCCGCGGTGCGTCTTGCGGGTAGCCGGATCAATCTCCAGATCCTCCACACGCAAAATGCTCAGGGCCGGATCAGTTTTGCGTCGCAAGAGCGCATTCGCGCGAGCAGCCAGCTCCTGGAAGGAGAACGGCTTTGTTACGTAATCATCGGCTCCCAGGTTCAGAGATTCAATGCGATCGGTCACCTGATTTCGTGCGCTCAGCACCATCACTGGCGTGTCCAGGCCCTGGGCACGCAGACGCTCCAAAAGCGAGAGGCCGTCAGTTCGGCCAAAATTCAAATCAAGGATGATCAGCTGGTAATTCTGCCGTTTGAGTTCGTTGAGTACGCTCTCTTCATCCAGCGCCGTATGCACGGAGTAGCCTGCAGTTTCCAGAGACTTGGATAGGAATGTAGCCAACTGAGCATCGTCATCGGCGAGAAGAATAGAGACGGGCAGCGACTTGGTACTCAGCGCCAGCATAAAAAGTAGCTACTAGAATGCACCAAATTTCCCATTTTTCCTGAAAAAAACTTTATTTACGGAAATCAGAAATCCGACTCTGAATCTGTGGCTATCCTGAGGCAAGGAATGGTTTTTAGCCGTCCTCCACGGTTCAGGGCACTAACCGCCGGGAATCCGGAGACATACCTCCCGCTTCACCAGCAGCTGTCCCGGGCATGTACTCTTGCCGGAATCTGCGGCTCACGGCACCCAGGAGAGGCAAATCCCGGGTTCTTTCTGAACGGACGCAAACTTGGTACGATAAAAGGTTTGAATCAGGCGAAAGGCAGCTTCCAGAGCGCATGTCGGCAAAAATCTACAAGAATTTCATCGGTGGTGAGTGGCTCGAATCCCGCAGCGGGCAAACGTTTGAGAACTTGAATCCGGCAGACACCCGTGATGTCATTGGCATCTTCCAACGGTCCGACAAGCGCGATATTGACGATGCGGTCAGCGCGGCCCGGCAGGCATTTGAGCGGTGGCGGCTGGTGCCGGCGCCCAAACGTGCTGAAATCATCTATCGCGCGGCACAAATTCTGGTCGAACGCAAAGAGGAATACGCCCGCCTCATGACGCGCGAGATGGGCAAAGTACTCAAGGAGACCCGCGGAGACGTTCAGGAAGCCATTGATACCGCGTATTACATGGCGGGCGAGGGGCGGCGGCAGTTCGGAGCCACAGTTCCCTCGGAGCTGCCGAACAAATTCGCAATGGCAGTACGCGTGCCGCTCGGCGTTTGCGGAATGATCACTCCGTGGAATTTCCCGATGGCGATCCCTTCCTGGAAGCTCCTGCCGGCCCTTGTATGCGGCAATACCTGTGTCATCAAGCCGGCCGAGGATACGCCCCTATCCACGTTCAATCTGGTAAAGGCCCTGACGGATGCGGGCTTGCCGAAGGGAGTTGTCAACATTGTTACAGGGTTCGGTCCGGAGGCTGGAGCACCAATCGTGGAGCATCCAGGAGTTCGCGCGATCTCCTTCACCGGATCCAGCGAAGTGGGAAGAATGGTGGGAGAAGCGGCGGCACGCTCTTTCAAACCCTGCTCCCTGGAGATGGGGGGCAAGAATGCCATCATTATCCTGGATGATGCAAATCTGGACGTCGCTCTGGACGGCGTCGTTTGGGGCGCATTCGGTACTACCGGACAGCGCTGCACTGCCGCAAGCCGCGTGATTGTGCAAAAAGGGGTTTATCGCCAGTTCGCTGACCGTCTGGTCTATCGTGCGCAGAAACTGAAGGTAGGCAACGGACTGGATGAGAGCATAGAGGTAGGCCCACAAATCAACGAACAGCAGGTTGCCACCACTGAAAAGTACGTTGGAATCGGGAAAAATGAAGGCGCCAAGGTAGAGGCGGGGGGCAAAGCCGTCAACAGCCCGCAGCATTCTTACGGCTGGTTCTTTGAGCCGACCGTCTTCACTGACGTTGATTCGCGCATGCGGATTGCCCAGGAAGAGATCTTTGGTCCGGTGGTGAGCCTTGTGCCTTGTGAAAATTTTGAGCATGCCATCGAGATTGCGAATGGCGTTACCTACGGTCTCTCGTCTTCCATTTATACGCGTGACGTAAACAAGGCATTCCGCGCCATGCGCGATCTGGATGCCGGCATTACGTACGTTAACGCGCCGACTATTGGAGCGGAAGTGCACCTTCCCTTCGGCGGCACCAAGTCCACCGGCAACGGGCACCGCGAAGGCGGCCTCGGCGCCATCGACTTCTACACCCAGTGGAAGTCAATTTACGTGGATTACTCTGACAAGCTGCAGCGCGCCCAGATTGACACCGGCGAGTGAGAGCCTGAGCTGCCCTGTTTTGCAGCAGCGCTTATAATGTGTTCCAGAGTCCTGTGATCAGGCGGGAGCAGCGCGAGCAGCAAATTTGTCTTCATTGAACCCAGAGCGAACCAGGCGCTCGCTCTCGCTGAGCCAGCGCCGCGCCACACTGATTCCGCTGGCGCTGGGAATCCTGCTTCTCTTCGGCGTGGTTTTTTCGCAGCAGGCCTTCAACCTCAAACAACTGAGCCCTGACTCGGCTCAGCAGACGCTGGTGCTGGTTGCCCTGTCAGCACTGGTGTTTTTGCTGCTGGTCGTGCTTACGTTCGTTCTGTTCCGTAACCTGGTCAAGCTGTATGCCGAGCGCAGGCTCGGAGTACTGGGCTCGCGGCTGCGAACGCGCATGGTCATTGGCGCTTTGCTGCTTTCGTTCGCGCCGGCAATTGTGATGTTCATGTTTGCCTACGGGCTGATGAACCGCTCCATCGACAAGTGGTTCTCCATGCCGGTGAATGAATTGCAGCAGGACTCAGGGCGCGTGGGCGCGCTGCTGGCCGACTATGCGGGAGTGAATGCGCGCGACGAAGCCATTGAGATCGCGCAATCGCCCGAAACACAACACGCGCTCTCAAGCGGCAATTACGCCGGAGTGCTGCGCGAATTCCGCAGACATCAGCCGACCTTGCAAGGGGGCTTCGCCATAGCGGTCACGGAAGGCGACGCAGTGGCCAGCTGGAACGCTCCCCAACCTTGGGTCGCAATGCGCGGCCAGGTCCCTCCCCTTAACGGAATCCAGGAAACACCGAAAAAATGGCGGCTGGCAGGAACCGAGTACCTACTGGGCGCTGCCCCGGTGGGAAGCAAGGGAGTGATTCTTGTGGGCATGCCGCTGCCCAAAGATTTCACACCCACTCTCGACCAGATTAACCAAAACCAGCAGAACTACCTCGCTCTAAGCCGCGAAGCCAAGCGCATTCGCGGCATGTATATGCTGCTGCTGACACTACTGACCGTGCTGGTTTTGTTTGTGGCCACCTGGTTCTCTCTCTTTCTGGCCAAGCTGGTCACGCGTCCCGTGCAAGCACTGGCGGAAGCAACGCGGGAGATTTCTGTGGGCCATCTGGGACATCGCGTGGATGTGCCGGCGGCGGACGAACTGGGCGAACTTGTGGCATCGTTCAATCGCATGGCGGCTGAGCTGGAGACGAGCCGGCGCAAGATCGAGGAATCAGCCCATGCCCTCACTGAGACCAATACAGAGCTTGAACAGCGTCGCCGGCATATAGAGACAATCCTTGAGAGCATTCCCACCGGCGTGCTTTCCCTTGGACCAGATCGTCGTGTAACGCACAGTAACGTTGCCTTCGGGCGCATGTTCTGGCCGCATGGGAGAGCACCGGTGGGATCCACTCTACTGGAGATCTTCCCGGCCGAGACCGCTTCGGATCTTGAGCACCTGCTTCGGCGCGCAGACCGCATGGCGATCACTGCGGCGCAGCTCGACATCCCGGCGGAAAAAGGCAACCTCAACGCCAGCGTGACCGTATCTTCCGTGCAACACGGGAGACAGCGGCTTGGATACGTGATCGTCTTTGAGGATTTCAGTGAGCTTCTCAAAGCACAAAGAGAAGCCGCGTGGCGTGAAGTGGCCAGGCGGGTAGCGCATGAGATCAAAAACCCGTTAACACCCATTGCGCTTTCCGCGGAACGCATTCGTCGCCACCTGGAGCGCGGCTCCTCGCCCGACCAGAAATCACTGTCGGTGATTGGCGATTGTGCGCAAACCATTTCCGGGGCCGTGCAAACGGTTCGTTCTCTCGTGGATGAATTCTCCTCTTTAGCGCGCTTTCCTGAAGCGCAGCCCCGACCTGCCGATGTCAACCAGATCGTGGAAAATACGCTGGCCATGTTTAATGGCCGGCTCGACGGCATTTCTGTGGAGAAGCAGCTTGGTCCCGAGCTTCCCCTGGCCATGGCCGATCCTGAAGCCATCAAGCGCGCGCTTGCCAACCTGATCGACAACGCTGCTGAAGCTATGCAGGATTCTTTTGTGCGCGAAATTCATATCGCCACGTCTCTCGTGGAGAGCCGCGACGCGCTGGAAATCCTGATTGCTGATACCGGCCATGGAATTGATCGGGAAGTGAAGGAGAAGTTGTTTCTACCGTATTTTTCCACCAAGAAGCGCGGCACCGGCCTGGGGCTGGCCATTGTGCGGCGCATTATTGAAGACCACCACGGCTCGATCCGTGTGGAAGAAAACAAACCTGCCGGCGCCAAGTTCATCGTAGAGCTCCCGCTGGCGGCAGACATGGCCGAGGCCACAAAGCAGAATGCATAGCGTGCTGGTGGTGGATGATGAACGGGAAATCCGCGAGTCGCTGCGTGGGATTCTGGAAGAGGAAGGCTATAAGGTGTTGCTCGCCGAAAGCGGCGAGACTTGCCTTGATCTGCTAAAGAAGCGCACCTGCGAAGTCGTCTTACTCGATATCTGGCTGCCGGGCATGGACGGTTTGGACGCACTAGAGCGGATACGGCAACTGGAAGACCCGCCTGAAGTAGTCATGATCTCCGGCCATGGAACCATAGAAACTGCCGTAAAGGCGACCAAGCTGGGGGCGTTCGATTTCCTGGAAAAACCACTCTCGCTTGAGCGCACTCTCATTGTCCTGAAAAATGCGGTTGAAGCGCACCGCCTGCGCCGGGAAAACATAGAGTTCAAGAAGCAGCTTCAGGCCAAAAGCGTGATTGCGGGCGACAGTGTGCCCATGAAAGCGCTGCGGCAGCAGATCAGCGTGATGGCTCCCACGAATGGGCGAGTCCTGATTTACGGTGAATCAGGCACAGGCAAAGAGCTTGTGGCGCACGCCATTCATGCGCACAGCCTGAGAAAAGACAACCTCTTCGTCGAAGTCAATTGCGCCGCCATTCCTGAGGACTGGATTGAGAGCGAGTTGTTCGGCCATCGCAAAGGTGCGTTGCCAGGGGCTGCCAACGACAAGGAAGGCAAGTTCGAAAGGGCCAATGAAGGCACGCTCTTTCTGGATGAGATCGGCGACATGAGCCTGAAAACGCAATCTAAGGTGCTGCGGGCGCTGGATGAACAGAAGTTTACCCGGGTAGGCGATGACGAGCCCATCAAGGTTGACGTGCGGGTTATCGCCGCGACTAATAAAGACCTGGAGGAAGAGATTTCACGAGGGAACTTCCGCGAGGACCTCTTCTACCGTCTTAACGTGATTCCGTTCTATGTGCCGCCGTTGCGCGAGCGCAAGGAAGACGTTCCGCTCCTGGCCAAGCACTTTTTGAAGGAATTCTCCGCCGCTTACAGCCGCAGGCCGCGCGAGATCACCGAAGACGCGATTGATGTGCTCATGCGCTATTCCTGGCCGGGGAACGTGCGCGAACTGCGCAATGTAATTGAGCGCCTGGTCATTATGAATCCCACGGTGAACCGCATTGAGCGCAAACACCTCCCGCCCCTTATGCACCGTGAGGGCAGCCGCACAGCTTCAGGTTTCTCTACTCTGCACCAGGCGCGCGCTGCCTATGAGCGGGACTACATTCTGAAAAAGCTGGATGAGAACCATGGCAACGTCAGCCGCACCGCGGAAGTGCTCGGTCTGGAGCGAAGCCATTTGTACCGGAAGATGAAGACGCTCGGCATTGCGGTGAAAGAATGAGAAGAAGAGATTGCCAGAATTGCGACGATTGCCAAAATTGTAAAATGGGGTCAGCCCTTCTTTGAAGATAAGTTTCTAGCCGATCTGATTCCTCCAATCCAATTCCTCTACAAACGCCGCCGACTCCCGCCATCCCGGCTTCACCTTGACGAAAAGCTCGAGAAAGACTTTCTTTCCCAGGAGTTGTTCCAGTTCCATGCGCGCGGCAGTGCCGATGTCCTTTAGGCGCTGTCCGCCCTTGCCAATGAGAATGCCCTTCTGCCCTTCGCGCTCGCAGTAGACGGCGGCGGCAACGCGAATCAGCTTTTCCGTATCCTCAAATCGCTCCACCAGGACTGCTGTTGCATAGGGAAGCTCTTTCCCGGTTTTCAAAAGAATTTTCTCGCGCACTAGCTCTGCGGCAATGAACTTTTCCGGAACATCTGTGAACTGATCTTCAGGAAAGTAACGGGGGCCCTGCGGCAACGTGCGTAGGATGCGATCGACGAGCGTGTCGAGGCCCTGTTTTTTCGCTGCCGAAATCGGGATGATCTCCTGGAACTCGTGCAGCTTGCTGTAGCGCTCGATCAACGGCAGCAGCTTTTCCTTTGGGAGCCTGTCTATTTTATTGAGCAGCAGAAACGTTGTCCCGCCAGCGCGCTTCACCAGATCGAGAACATGCTGGTCGGCGGGTCCAGATTTTTCCGCCACATCCACCATCAACAGGATGATGTCCCGGCTTTCCAGAGCGGCATGAATCTCCTGCATCATCTTCCGGTTCAGGCGGCTGTCAGGCTTGTGAACGCCAGGTGTATCGACAAAGACGATCTGCGCTGCGGGACGGCCAGGCTCCGCCTTGACGTTCAACATTCCTTGAATACGCGTGCGCGTGGTCTGCGGCTTTTCCGTGACAATGGCCACTTTTTCGCCGACTAGAGCATTGAGCAGCGTGCTCTTGCCGGCGTTGGGAAGGCCGATGATGGAGACGAATCCTGAGCGGAAGGCCATTACGCTGAAACTTCTCTGACGGGATTGGGTGGATGGGACCGGCATACCCGCAATTTTTTTACTTTGCGCTCAGTCGATTCCAGGATCTCAAAGCGAAGCCCGTCTTCCTCCACCACCTCTCCAGGGTGAGGGATGCGGCCGAGTAGCGCGCTTACCAGACCGCCCACGGTCGCGGTATCGTGTTGATCGATGTGCAAGTCAAAGAGATCTTCCAGCCGCCCGACATCAACGTTCCCCAGCAGCACGTAACTGCTCTCGCCCTCACGAACAACATCCGTGGCTTCCTCATGTTCGTCACGAATTTCGCCCACAATTGCTTCCACCAGGTCTTCCATGGTCACAATCCCCGCCACCGCACCATACTCGTCGATCACGACCGCCATGTGGTTGTTTTCCTTTTGCATCTCCCGCAGCAGTTCGGAGCCTTTCTTTGTTTCAGGCACAAACATTACCGGCCGAATCAGCCTTCGCACCATGGTGGTGGCGGCCGCGCTATCGTCAATCTGGATCAGGTCGTGCGAGAGGACCATGCCCTGAATGTTGTCAATAGTGGAGACATAGACGGGAACACGGGTGTGTGGGTTGTCGCGCAGCTTCTCAGTAAACTCCTGGATCGTCATGTCCGCGGGAACGGCAAAGATATCGGGGCGCGGAGTCATGATCTCGCGTACAGTTTTGTCGCCGAATTCCACCACGGAGTGGATCAACTGACGGTCGCTTTCCTCCAGAATCCCCTCTTCCTCTCCGGCTTCAATCAGGGCTTCCACCGCTTCCGCTGGATGCTCCGGCTCCTCCGGCTCGTGAGGCTTGGACAATGCCGCCACAGAAAGACTGAAGCTCAAGGCAACGGTGATAGGCATCATCGTATAGATTAGGGTCTTCAGTACGGGGACAAATCGCACCAGCCATTCGCCGCGCGTACGCGTAAATAGAACGTACGGGAGCAGCCGGTTACAAATCATGATCACCAGCACGATTCCCACTGCCGCCTGCACAATCTCCGGGCCATTCCATTTCTGCCTGGAAAAGAGCAGATACCCAATCAACAGAGTGATAGTGGCGGTGCAGAAGTGCGCGAGAAGGGAAATTGCCAGAAAAGCTCGCCCGCTGGTCGAGACCAGCCGAGGCTCAACCAGCTTTTCGAACGCCTCGATATTCTCCTGAAATTCACGAGTAAGAAATTTCCCAGATTCGGTGTATAGACGTTCCACATAGGAGGCGAGGGTCAGGAGCGCGCTCAGCAAGAGGATGGCGAAATAAACCAGGAAGATTGTCATCGCCTGCACCCGTGAGCCGTCTTGCGGCTTGTTTCGGAAACGCGTCGAGTCTCAGAGCCTGCAGGCTGGCTGCGCTCGATGAGCGAAAGCGGCAGGTTGAGCCGTGAGCGAAGACGAGCTTCAAATGCCGCCATCTCTCCAGAGTCGGTTTCGTGATCATAGCCGGCCAGGTGAAGCATGCCGTGAAGCATCAGGACTTTGATCTCGTCGGTCAGGGTGTGGCCAAGCTGCCTGGCGTTCTGACGTGCAATTTCTGCGCAAATAGCGATATCTCCGCCGGTCCCTGAGGGAAAAGAAAGCACGTCAGTAGGCTTATCCTTCCGGCGAAAACGACGGTTCAGCTCCTGGACTTTACGCCGGGAGGTGACCAGGATGGCAATCTCGCCCTTTACCCGAGCAAACCTCTGTGCCTTACGGGCAAAGCGCTGCAAGGCTGAAAGGCTGACGCCGTCCATGACTTTCTCAAATATGATCACAAGTTCGTCAGAAACAAATCGGGAGGGCAAGCGGCCCTCCCGTAATCATTTTACTAAACTACTGTTGCAGAGGAGGTTCCTGCGGTTCCTGTGCTTCACGCACATCGCGCGGCAGTTCCAGCGCCATCTGCTGGCTGCGGGACTTCTCGTCGTAGGCACGAATGATCCGCTGCACCAGATGATGCCTGACCACATCCTCTTCCGTGAAGTAATTAAATGAGACCCCCTCCACGGATTTCAAAATCTCGGCTGCTTCCACAAGGCCGCTTTTGCGCCTGTCGGGAAGGTCAATCTGCGTTATATCGCCGGTAATGACGGCTTTGGAATTAAATCCGAGACGCGTGACAAACATCTTCATCTGCTCGGAAGT
>Ga0070681_10001499_pt1 | contig 20648 bp, 19 predicted proteins | sample KBSC83BmetaG_FD_65650 | JGI IMG/M metagenome (GOLD analysis project Ga0070681, IMG submission 65650) | Corn rhizosphere microbial communities from Kellogg Biological Station, Michigan, USA - KBS C8-3B metaG | ecosystem: Host-associated > Plants > Roots > Rhizosphere | place: USA: Michigan... | reverse complement strand
ACACCACCAGCCCGATCAGCGCTCCGATGCCGAAGGCACAGCGCCAACCGAGATCCGGCGGCAGCAGTCCTGGCGCCAGCAACACGCTCGAGCCGAGTGAGCCGAGCGCCGCGCCAACCCAGAAGCTACCGTTGATTGCCAGGTCCGTCCGGCCGCGATAGCGGGGCGGCACGAGCTCCTGAATTGCGGAGTTGATGGCCGCATATTCGCCTCCAATCCCCGCACCGGTCAGGAACCGGAAGACCGCGTACATCTCAAAGCTGTTCGAGAGCGCCGTCGCGGCAGTGAAGATCAGGTAGACGCCCAGCGTGATGAAGAAGAGGCGCTTGCGACCGAGTACGTCGGTGAGCCAGCCGAAGAACAGAGCTCCGAGCACCGCGCCGGCGAGATACGCGCTCGCACTCGCGCCGACCTCTGCGTCGGTGAGATGCAGCAACGGGCTCGATTTGAGTGCGGGGGCCACTGCACCCGCGAGCGTGACTTCCAGACCGTCCAGGATCCAGGTGATCCCGAGCGCAAACACCACTAGCCAGTGGAAGCGACTCCACGCGAGACGATCCAGGCGCGAGGGCACATCGGTATCGACGACGCCCCGCTCGAGCATGCTCGTCTAGATCTCAGGAAGCCGCACCTGAGGTAGCACCGAACATCCAGTTCAGCGCATCCCGCGGCCGCAGATACACAGGGGTCGCGGCCTCCATTCGCAGGGGCGAGCGCGGAGGCACGATCGTCTCTTCGAACGGCGCCGAGCCGGTCTCCGTCACAGGGGCCGAGTTGCTCTCCGTCACTGCCGAGGCCGTCGCGGTTACCTCGGTTTCCGTGAGCTCAACCGCGGTCGCCGCGGCTTGCGCCGCCGGAACGGGGGCTTCCTGCGGCGGGGTGGCGACGATGTCGTCTGCTCGCGCGTCGGACTCAGGCTCACACAACTCCGACATGGGTGTGTCCGCTAACTTCTCTGTGAGCGCGGCAAGCTCCTTCGGAGGCTGGGCCTCTTCCGGTGTGAGCAGCAGCCGGTGCCGGCGCAGCCATTGACCGGCCCCCGCACGGCTCGTGAGCATCGTCAACGGCACTGACAGGACCAGGCCGGCCAGAACAGGCAGCAGCCACCAGATGTATCGAGGCGCAAACCACAGGATCACCGCGCCCCACGCCAGTCCCAGCAGCACGTGCCACTTGTGACGCCACAGCGCCTCGCCAAACCCAATGCCTCGGTCACCGCGCTCTTGCGAGCTCCAGGAGACCGGCTTGCCGGCGAGCGTCGTGACGACAAAAGTACTGTGAAACACCATCATGGCCGGCGCCAGCAGCATGCTGAACACCTGCTCGATAAGCAGACTGACGAGCAGGCGGCCCCCGCCCCCGAATCCACGTCGCAACGTCCGATCCTTCAGAGCGAGCACCGCAGCCAGCACCTTTGGAAGCAGCAGCACACCGAAGGTAATGGTCAACAGCGAGAAGATCTCTCCCAAGCGCGATTCCGGCCAGCTCGGAAACAACGTGAACGAGCCGGGAGTGAAATACTGATGCCCGTTCACGGCATCGAGGCACACGACGATCGAGCTCAATACCAACACCGCGAACCATATGGGCGAGGTCACGTAGGACAACACACCGGTCACGAGGTGGATGCGGCTCAGCCAATGCAGGCCCCGCATCGGCAGCAAGCTTATGTGCTGCAGGTTGCCTTGCGCCCAGCGGCGATCGCGGGCGGCATAGTCGATGACGTTCGAAGGGACCTCTTCCCAGCTGCCGCTGAGGTCGGGCATCAACCAGACCTTGAGCCCCGCGCGCCGCATGAAAGCCGCCTCGACAAAGTCATGGCTGAGGATCTCCCCCCCGAGCGGCGCAGCTCCGGGCAGTCGCGGCAGATCGCAGAATTCGGCAAAGGCGCGCAAGCGCAGGATGGCGTTGTGGCCCCAGTAGTTCCCCTCTCCGAGCTGCCAATAGGCGAGCCCACTCGAGAGCATCGGGCTGCTCAGGCGCGCGGCAAACTGCACCAGCCGCGCGAACAGCGTCTCGCGACCGGCCGGGACAGGGAGAGCTTGGATGATGCCGGCCTCGGGGTGTGCATCCATCATGAGCGCGAGCGTCACCAATGCCGTACCGCTCATGATGCTGTCGGCATCTAACACCACGGCATAGTCATAGGCGCCGCCCCACTGGCGCACGAAGTCGGCGATGTTGCCCGCCTTGCGACCGACGTTCTCCGCGCGGCGACGATAGAAAATCCTACCGTGCGCACCGTGGCGCTGGACCAGCGCCTGCCATGCCTTTTCTTCGGCCGCGGCGATTTCCAGCTTGCGGGTGTCTGAAAGAATGAACAGATCGAACGCCGCCTGCTGCGCCTGCGCCTGCAGCGACGACCAGATGACATCGAGTCCGGCCGCGACGCGCGTGGTGTCCTCGTTGTAAATCGGCATCACCACCGCGGTGCGCCCCTGCAAGGTGCGCCCTGCAACTTCATCCTGGTGCAGTACGGCCGGATCGCGGCCGAGGATGCGAATCACGAAGCCGGCGAGCGCTGTCCAGAACGCACCGGTGATCCAGGTGAAGAGCACGAAGAACAGCACCAACCCCGCCTTCTCATAGCCGCTGAACCCGTCGGCCTTCAGAATGTCGTGCATCAGGCCGGTGGCGAACGCCGAGCTCAGCAGCGTCAGCCCAAAGAAAAGGGCGCGGCGGCGCCGGGCCGCCTTCTTCAATCGATCGGGTGTCATCATGCGTGTGATCCTCGGCGACGGGCCTCGCAATCCGCGGTCCCGCCCGGCTGTCTCGCACGATGGCGCCCAATTCGTGTTGTCCATGTGACCTGCATTCGCTTCAGGAGGTCGGATTCAGCAGATAAGTCCAGGTTTCGGTCAGAGCCTCGCCGTACAGAGTGAGATAGCAGCGCAGCTCGACCGGCTTATCGCCGCCGGATTTCACCCGCATCGCCGCGCGCCACACTCCCGTCTCCGGCAGGTGCTCCACGTGGATGTCATCGACTTGGCCGTTCGTGGCCGTGATAGCCGCCTGCACCGGTTGGCTGGCCGACAATGAATCGAGGTCGCCCCCGGCAAAATCAACTACCACCCTGCGGTCTTTTGGAGGCGTGGTGCTCGTTTGCGCAACACCGGGATTCACTGCGCTGCCGAAGCGCGTGCCGAGCACACGCCCACCCGGCGGCCACACGGCCGTGCGCATGTAGGAGGACAGCAGGTACTGGAAGCTGATCGTCTTGTGCGGCTGCACAGGCGCATCGGGTACCCAGTAGGCGACGATATTGTCGTGGATCTCCTCGTCCGTCGGAATCTCGACCAGCTCGACGCCGCCCTTGCCCCAGTCCCCGATTGGCTCGACCCAATAGCTGGGCCGCTGCTCGAAGCGCGCCTCGTTGTCCTGATAGTGATCGAACGCCCGGTCGCGCTGCGCCAAGGCGAAGCCATGCGGCCGCTGATCCATGAAGCGATTGACGCGCAGCTCCTTCGGATTCACCAGGGGCCGCCACAACCACTCGCCACCGCCGGTCTGCATCATCAGTCCGTCGCTGTCGTGCACCTCGGGTCGAAAGTCGTCGAAGTGTCGCCCCGAGTTACCGTTCTCGCCATACAGGTACATGGACGTGAGCGGTGCAATTCCGAGCTTCTCGACCGAGCGTCGCGGATATAGCTCGCCGGTCACTTCCACCTGCGTGGTCGTGCCGGGGCGCAGCTCGAACTGATAGGCGCCGCTGAGGCTCGGGCTGTCGAGCACGGCATAGATCGTCAACGTGCGCTGCTTGGGGTCGGGGCGCACCAGGTAGAAATCGGTGAAGTAGGGAAATTCCTCGCCGCCTGCCGTCGCGGTGTTGACCGCGAGCCCGCGCGCCGACATGCCGTACAGCTGATTGCGCCCGAGCACGCGGAAGTACGAGGCGCCGAGGAACACCATCACCTCGTCCTTGTAGCTCGCATTGTTGAGCGGAAAATGAATGCGAAACCCGGCGAATCCCAGGTCGGCCGGCAGCTTCTTGAGCGCCGGCACGAGCGGCCCAAACTCGAACAGCGTCGGGTTGTACGTAATCGAGCGCACTCCGTCCGGGCTCACTTCGTTGATGTTGACGCGCCGGTCGAAGTTGAATCCTCTGTGGAAGAATTGAACCTCGAAGAGCGCGTGGTCGGCCCACAGAGCGCTGGCGCGGTGAAAACGAATGTCGCGATACTGGTCGTAAGTCAGCTTCGAGAGAGTCTGCGGCAGCGCGGGTGAACGGCTGCTGTACGGGCGCGCAGCGCGATCCTGAGCCATGCGTTGCACGGTCGCGAACGTAAAAGGCTGATGCGCCACCTTGGGCGCATTGGGCGCAACGCCCGCTGCGTTCGAGATGAGAAACAGCGCAAGGATGGCGGCAATCTGGAGTCGCTGCTGCGGAAACACGAAATCTCCCTGCTAGAACCACGCATTGTCCACTGCTTCAATGACGGGCGCGCTCACTGTCGCCACTTTGCGACAGTGGGGGTGGGTTAGGGCACAAGGGATTGTGTCAGTGCCGTCGGCTCGATTGATCCGAAAAGCGTGTCGGAAGAGGCTTACAACGCCCCTGGTGGCGGTGTAGCCCACGCTCGAGGGCCTCGCCCCCGGATTCACTCCCGGGCCAGCTCGCGCTGGAGCCGCTGCGGATCCACACGGCCGCACCACTTGGCCACGACGAGAGTCGCGACTCCGTTGCCGACCAGATTGGTCAGCGCACGAGCCTCGGACATGAACTTGTCGATGCCGAAGATCAGCGCCACGCCGGCCACCGGCACGTGACCCAGCGCGGACAGCGAGGCCGCCAGGACGATGAAGCCGCTGCCGGTCACGCCTGCCGCGCCCTTGGAGGTGAGCAGCAAAACCAACAGCAGAACGATCTGATGCCAAAGATCCAGGGGTGTGTTCGTAGCCTGGGCGATGAAGACGGCGGCCAGCGTCAGGTAGAGGCAAGTGCCGTCGAGGTTGAAGGAGTAGCCGGTCGGGATCACGAGACCGACGACTGTCGGGTGGACACCCAGCGCTTCCAACTTGCCCATCATGCGCGGCAGCACCGACTCCGAGGATGAAGTGCCGAGCACGATGAGCAGCTCGTCGCGGATATAGCGGATGAACCTGAGGATCGAAAACCCATGCCAGCGGGCGATGGCGCCGAGCACCACGAGCACGAACACGATGCACGTGAGATAGAAGCAGGCGAGCAACTCCGCGAGGGACCTGAGCGTCTGGATGCCATACTTGCCAATGACGAAGGCCATGGCGCCGAACGCCCCGATCGGGGCTGCGCGCATTACGATCCCGACGACCTTGAACAACACGGCCGAGGCCTTCTCGATCAGCTCATACACGACCGTGTCGCGCCCGCCCGCCGCGTGCAGAGCGAAACCGAACAGCATTGCGAGCAGCAGCACCTGCAGCACCTCTCCTTTCGCGAACGCGTCGAAGAACGTGTTGGGAATGATCGCGAGCAGATAGTCGACCACGCCGGGCAGCTTTCCCGGCTGTACGTACTGCGCGACCGCGTGCACATCCAGGGTGGCCGGATCCACGTTCATGCCGGCACCGGGCTTCAGAACGTTGACGATCGCGAGCCCTACGATCAGAGCGAGCGTCGTCACGATCTCGAAGTAGAGCAAAGCCAGGCCGCCGGCTTTGCCCACCTCACGCAGCTTCTCCATGCCGCCGATGCCGATCACGACCGTGCAGAAGACGATCGGCGCGATGAGCATCTTGATGAGCTTGATGAAGCCGTCGCCGAGAGGCTGCATCGCCTGCGCCGCATGCGGGAAGTAAATGCCCAGCACGATGCCGGCCGCGATCGCGACCAGCACCTGGAAATACAGCGTGCGCAGGAGTTTCACGAAGCTCGCGGCCTTATCACGTGAGGTCGACGGCCGACCGGGGCCGCGAGCGTATCAGTTCCGGGCGTTCAGGATCTCGCCCTTCTCATCCAGCAGGGGAATGTGATAGCCGGCGAGGATCTGGTTGATCTCGGGGCGATGCGCGCCGATCCATCCATCGATGGTGTCCTTCCATTCCTTCTCGCCGAAGCGCACGCCCATGGACATCTCGTAGTCGAAGCGAATGCGCGGATCGGGCTTGAACGGCAACACGATCCAGCGCCCGCCGCCGTTGTGGCGGTTCACCAGATAGCCGGCTACCGGCCCCCATACGATCGTTGCGTCGATCTTGCCCGCGTCCAGGTCGGTGCCGACCACACTCTGCGGGTTCTCGTTCGGATCGCCGCTCTGCGCCGCGTACAGCGCCGCGTGATCCAACAGTCCATGCGCCAGCAACCAGTCGGAAGCGGGCGTCTGCGCGAAGATCCCGATGCGCAGCTTCTTCAGCTGCTCCGGCGGGAGGCTCAGCACGTCCGTCGCGTTCTTGAAGCTCTTGAACTCCGGCCGCTCGGGCACGACCATCGCATAGGTCGAGCGCATGTACGGCTGAGTGGTCGCGGTGAGCTCGTAGCCCTTGGGCACCCCAACGATCAGGTCGCACTTGAATTCGTGTGTAGTGTCGTCGACCGCGCGCAGGGTGTTGCGCACGAACCCCATGCGTTGCGGGAAGTAGGTGTATTGGAGCTTGCGCTTCAGATCGCGCGCGAGCGCCTCGGCGATCTTGTTCTCATAGCCCTGCCCTTTGTCGTTCGACTGCGGCATGTTGTGCGCATCCGAACAGACCTTGAGCGTCGTGATGTTGCCCGGCGCCAGCGGGCCAGTGTCGGCGGCATCCGCGGCGGCGTTCGCCCCGGGCGCCGGCTGCGGCTGCGCGAGCGCAACAGCGTGCGCCGCCAGCGACACCGCGACCACGGTAGCGGTCGCCCACCAAGTGCATCGGGTCAGTTTCATCGCCCCATCACTTGCCCGGCATGGGATACAGATGCCCGGCCATGATGTCTCCGTTTGAGCGTCCCTTCAGATACGCGTAGAGATCCTCCCACGTCCGGTTGACCAGGTCGACCGCCCCGAACGGCGGCATTCCCTTCTCCAGGCGCCCCTTGGTGATGGTCTCGTGAAACTGATCCTTGGTCAGCACCTTGAGCGAGTTGACGAGGGCCGGGCCCACGAGACCTTCCTGGCTGGCGCCATGGCAGCGCTCACACGCCATGGCCCTCCAGGTCTTCCATCCAGTGAGTGTTTTCGCGTCGACTTTGTTCCCGTCGACGACCGTATACAGCGCAGTCTTGGCGTTGTGCCCATTGCCCTTGGGGGCGGGGGGCGGTGTGGGAGTCTGCGCGGCCAGGGAGAGGCACAGTGACGAGAGCAAACAGAACAGCGAAGCAGAACGTATCAACCGCATGTTTACCCCTCATCCACTCAATTGACGCGAGCGCGCCGGGCCGAGCGCCCAGCCTGGCTCTGCCCGGCGCGATCTTCGCCCTGATTTCCTGAGAATTGCCGGCCGGACGTGCGCGTCCGGCCGGCCATACCCGACTAAACCCGAAGCCGCGGGATCAGGTTCCCGACGGCAACGAGAAGACGAACAGCGAGCCACCGAGGGTGGTGTACTTCGCCAGGTCCTTGTAGCCGCCGACCGCGCCCAAGCCTGCGGTGGCTTCGGTGAGACCGGCAGCCATGCCGATGCCCGCCCAGCCGCCGATACCGGAGTACACGCCGACGTACTGCTTGCCCTCGTACTGATACGAGAACACGTTGCCGATGATTCCCGACGGCACCTTGAACTTCCACAGGTCCTTGCCGTCCTTGGTGCTCACTGCCTTGATGTAACCCTCGAGGGTTCCATAGAAGGACACGTCGCCAGCCGTCGTCAACACGCCCGACCACACGGAGAACTTCTCGGGCTTGGAGTAGACGATCTTGCCGGATGCCGGATCCCACGCGATGAAATTACCCATACCACCATGGCTGTTGGGTGTCGGGAACATCGTGAGAGTCGCACCGACATACGGCTGACCCGCGGTGTACTCCACCTTGAACGGCTCATACGTCATGCAGACATGGTTGGTCGGCACGAGCATGTAGCCGGTCTTCGGATCGTAGGCCGAGGGCTGCTCGTCCTTCGAGCCGAGGGCGGCCGGGCAGATGCCCTTGACGTCCACGTCCGGTCCGGTGGTGCCCGGGGAGTACTTCTTGTCGACCGCCGGCCGGCCGGTCTTCATGTCGACGCCGGTCGTCCAGTTGATCGTCGGGTCGAACTTCTGCGCCACGAGCAACTCACCGGTCTCACGATTGAGCGTGTAACCGATGCCGTTGCGGTCGAAGTGCACCAGTGCGGGGACTTTCTTGCCACCGATCGTCACGTCGATGAGCGGGACCTCGTTGATGCCGTCGTAATCCCACTCGTCGTGCGGCGTCATCTGGTACACCCACTTCGCTTGGCCCGTATCCAGGTCGCGCGCGAAGATGGTCATCGACCACTTGTTGTCGCCCGGCCGCTGGTTCGGATTCCAGGTGCCCGGGTTGCCGCTTCCGTAGTAGATGAGGTTCAGCTTCGGATCGTAGGAATACCAGCCCCAGGTAGTGCCGCCGCCGAGCTTGTACTGGTCGCCCTGCCAGGTCTTGAGCGAGGAGTCCTTGCCGACCGGCGCCATCTTGCCGTTCGTCCAGGTCATCGTCTTCGCCGGGTCGAACATGATCTCGGCATCGGTTCCGGAGCTGTAGGCTTTCCACACCAGCTTGCCGGTCTTGATGTCATAGGCATGCATGCGGCCGCGCACGCCGAACTCGCCACCCGAGATGCCCGTGAACACCTTGTCCTTGAACACGTGCGGCGCGTTGGTGTTGGTCTCACCGATCTTCGGGTTGCCGTTCTTGACGGTCCACGCGACTTTACCGGTCTTCGCATCCAGCGCAACCAGCGTCGTGTCGGCCTGTTGCAGGAAGATCTTCCCGTCGCCATAGGCGAGGCCGCGGTTGACGGTATCGCAACACATCACGGGGACGACGTCGGCGTCCTGCTTCGGCTCGTACTTCCAGCGATAGGTCTGATCCTTCAGATTGATCGCGTACACGTTGTTCGGGAACGGCGTGTGGATGTACATCGTGTCGCCGATCACGAGCGGCGATCCTTCGTGGCCGCGCAGTACGCCCGTGGACATGGTCCAGGCCACCTGCAGCTTGCCAACGTTGCTCGTGTTGATCTGCTTCAGCTCACTGTAGCGATGATTCGAGTAGTCGCCGGCCTGCGCCGCCCAGTTGGCGGAGTCGGCGATCTTCTGATCGAGGTCGGCATCTGCGAGAGCTACGCCCGACGTCGCCGCGGCGGCGGCGATGACGACGGCCCTCTTCAGAGCGGAACGATACTCGTAACGCATATCTCCTCCGGATAATTGTTCTCAGGAAATACGATCGCCTCCCTGCTCTTCATCGAAGACGAGTAGACAGAGAAGAACCCTCCGTGGCGGACACGCGACTACTCGCATGTCTGGCACGCTCGGCATTCGGGGCGTATCAATACACCTGCAGTCTCCAGCCTGCAACACCAACCTCTGTAAGAATCACGCTGCGCAACATTAGTGGAACACCTTGCATCGGCGTACGATCCGGTCAGTACCTGCTCGCTGCTGCGCAGGATGGGAAAGATATGGCTTCACGTTCTTCAAGCTGGACAGCCGCGAGCGCGGCGCTCGCCGCCACGTGTTTGAGCATGGGATCCACATGGGCCGACGAGCCGGTCCGCAACGATTACCCGACCTATGCGCGGGTGCAGTACGTACAGGACTGCGCCGCACGCGCAGGGGGTAGTCAGGCTGATGTCTATAAGTGCTCGTGCGTCATCGATAAGTTCGCGGAACACCTGACTTACGACGAATTCGTCGAGGCCTCGACGTTCGCGCACTACGCGACGCTCCCGGGCGAGGGCGGCGGTATTTTCCGGGATCCCCCGGAGGCCAAGAGCGAGAGCAAGCGCTACCGCGCCCTGGAAGCGGACGCCTACCGGGCCTGCGGCCTCAAGCTCCCCTCCACGGGCCGTTAGTTAGGCGCTTCAATCGCTTACGCGGCGTGCGTCGCATCAACGACCGAGGGCGACTCCCCACGGTGAGCTGCCGACAGGCACTGTCTTGATCACGGTCAAGCTAGTGGTGTCGATGATGGAGACATCGTTTGACGGGCCGTTGGCCGTATAGAGCCGTCGGCCGTCGTGCGAGAGGGCAATGCCCCACGGACGTTTGCCTACGGGAATCTCTTTCAACAGCTTCGTTCCTGCGAGCCCGACGACTGCGATCGTTCCGCCGCGTCCGGTGCTGACATACAGGCGCTTGCGGGTGCTATCGAGCACCAACCCCATCGGCCGATCGTCCTTGCGCAACTGCAGTATTTTCTGGACGTTCGTTCCTCCGGGCATCGCAGCACGGTACACCGACGAATCGAATTCACCGGAAATATAGATAGTTGCGCTGTCTGGAGTGAACGCGACGTCGCGCGGGCGCTGGCCCACGGGCACGGTGGCCAGGACCTTGAACGATCTGGCATCCACGACGGTCACGGAGTTGCCGGTCTCGTTGGTCACGATCACCCAACGGCCATCGGGTGACACGCGCACGCCCTCGGGCTCGTGTCCCACGGGAACGCTCGCCTCCAACCCGCCCGTGGCGACATTCAGCACCGACAGGGTCGAGGTGTCCTCGTTGGAGATGAACAAGCGAGTCCCGTCCCTGCTCAGGTCAAACTGTTCCGGATCCGATCCAGCCTTGAGCAACCTCACGAGCTTCAGACTCCGGGTGTCGATCACCGCAACTCCATCGGCCCGCAGGTCGCGTTCGAGCTTCGCACACTCCTCATCCGGCACCGACGGCGGGCACTTGGGCACACCGCTCACAGCGACATAAAGCCGTGATCCGTCGTGACTTAGCTTGATTCCGCGCGGCCGTTTTCCAACAGGAATCGTGGCCACCGTGTTGCCGCTGTCGGCATCCAGGACGGTGACGGACTCACCGTCTTCGTTCGAGACGTACACGTGGGCCGCTGCCGCGACCAGGGGAAAGGCCATCGCGGCCACTGCAACGATGAAGGTGCACATACGCAGGCGCGCTGCTGCCGAGGTAAGAGGTGCCATGAGCGATCCGGTCTCCGCAAGGGACGGTGGGGGAGCACATGTCCCCTTGGACCCGGCACGCGGCTTCCCGTGCGGCTAAGCAGGCCGTATCGTGAGGAGCTCCCGACCGTGATCGCACGTGCTCCCGGGGTGCCGGCGGTACCCGGCAGTGACGGTTTTTTGTCACCCGCAGCCCCTTTGAGGGTGTTCCAGCGTCGGCCCGAAGTGTTCCGCGGGCCGAACACAGCCCTGATCCACCGTGGACCGCGGCGGCGGCTGTGAAACCAGCCAGGTGCCTCCCGGCTTCCCGCGCAGCGACGTTGTGCAGCCGGGCTGAGGGGCGCACGCGATCGGTGCGCACGTCGCAGATTCAACAGCCGCTCCACTGCACTCCCAGCGCTCTGGGCCGACAGCCCACCTTTGGCATTCGCTTTGCTTGTCAACAGATCACTGACACTAGCGACGCGAGGACTCTCCTCATGCAACGGCTGACACCTGTCGCGGCATTGATCGCGATCTCACTCACGCAGGGCTGTGCGAGCACGCCGCGAAATGTTGCGAGCGACAGCACTTCTATCGAAGGCGCTGCGCCCGCGACACACTCCTCTGCCCTCACCTTTCCAAGCTCGAAAGCAGCGCACGTGCTTTCCGTCGCACACACGACGGAAGTGCCTGTGGAGAAGAACGCACCTCCGGCGGAAGGTCATCCGCTGACATCCGTCGTGGTCACGCAATGCAATCTCATCGTCGCGGTGTATCTGACGATGCCTGACGGGCGACTGCTGCGTTTCGACAAGACGGCTGCGGTCCCGGCGGAGCAGTTGCTTTCGATGGCCTACACCGCAACCCGAAGTGAGCGCGTGGAGGTGTCCTGCGAAAATATGGGCGCGGTCGGCTTCGAGCACCACGAACCGTTGTAAGCGCAGCCCACTGTCATGAACCGCCGCCGTCGATATCGAGGCAGCGGCCGGTAAAGAACTCATTGCGGATGATGAACGCCGCGGCATCGGCGATTTCGCTCGGCTCGCCGAGGCGCTTCAGCGGCACCGGAGCGATGAGCTTCTCGAGCATCTCGGGGCGCAGCGTCGCGAGAATTTCCGTGCGGACTCCACCAGGCGCGATGGCGGCAGCACGAATCCCGTGCCGCGCGAGCTCCTTCGCCCAGACGACGGCCAGCGCCGCGACCCCCGCTTTCGCCGCGCTGTAGTTCGATTGACCGGCGTTGCCGTGACGCGAGAGGCTCGATATGTTGATGATCACGCCGCCGTTGCGCAGCCTGATCATGCGTTCTGCAGCTTCTCGGCCACACAGAAACACGCCTGTCAGATTCACGTCGATCACGGCCTGCCACTGAGCTAGCGACATCTTTCCACTGACCTCGCCCTCCTTGGCCTTGACCAGCAGCGCATCGCGGAGGATTCCCGCGTTGTTGACCAGTACATCCAGTCGCCCGAAATCGCGAACGATCGCGTCCATGGCGCCGACGACGGCAGCCTCAGAGCTCACGTCCACGGTGTAGCCGCGGGCTACGATGCCTGCGGCCTCCAGAGACATCCGTACAGCCCCCAGATCCTCGGTATTTACATCGAGCAGCGCGATGTGACCGCCGTCACGTCCCAGGCGTTCCGCGAGCGCGCGCCCGATGCCGCGGCCGGCGCCGGTGATCGCCACGGTCTTGCCGGAAAGTTCCATTCAGGTCCCCTCAACTCTTTATATATAGGTACTTCGCGCAACGGCCCCCGCCGGGGTTGAAACCGCGACGTTCGGCCCACAAAAAGCCAGCAGACGTGCTACGTTACGCGCGCTCCAGAACCGTACAGGCATCGCATGACGAATAGCACAGTTTCCGATCCGACCCAGCCCGAACTAGAGCATGCCCCGCGGCTGTGGACTACGACCCTGCTCTTTTCCCTGACGATGCTGGCGGCCCTGGTACTGGTGCCTTGGTACGGCTTGACGCATGGCTTTTCGGTCGGCTCCTGGGTCTGCTATGCATTCTTCCTGATTGCCAACGGAGTCTCGATCACCGGCGGCTACCACCGGCTTTGGGCTCATCGGACCTACGACGCGCACTGGAGCCTGCGGCTGTTCTTCATGATCTTCGGCACCATGTCGCTGCAGAACAGCGCGTTCGCCTGGTGCAGCGGTCACCGCACCCATCACTTGAACGTCGACGACGTGGACCGCGACCCGTACTCGATCAAGCGCGGCTTCTGGTTCGCCCACATCGGCTGGATGCTGCGCGACTACGCCAGCGGCCAGAAGGACTTCAGCAACATTCCCGACCTGAAGCGCGATCCGATGCTGCAGTTCCAGCATCGCTTCTACGTGCCGCTGGTGCTGATCACCAACTTCGGCTTCCCGCTCGCCGCCGGCTGGCTGGTCGGCGACGTCTGGGGCACATTCATCCTGGCCGGAATTCTGCGCCTCGTCGTCAGCCAGCACGTGACGTTCTTCATCAACTCCCTGGCTCACATGTGGGGCACGCGTCCCTACACGGACGAGAACAGCGCGCGTGACAACCCGTTCCTGGCGTTTGTCACCTATGGCGAGGGTTACCACAACTTCCACCACATCTTCGCGCATGACTATCGCAACGGCGTGCGCTGGTGGCAGTTCGATCCCACTAAGTGGCTCATTGCGTCCCTCCACTATGTGGGCTTGACGCGCCGCCTGAAGCGCACACCCCCGTTCCAGATCCAGCGTGCACTGCTCGCGATGCAGTTCACGCGAGCACAGGAAAAGCTCGCCAAGCTCCACCAGCGCGGAGGTCACTCTCAGCTGGAGCAACTTCGCCAGCGCATTGCGCACGAGTACGAGACCTTCCTGGCCGCCGTCGCCGACTGGGCCAAAGTGAAGGAGCAGTGGCTCGAAGAGAAGAAGCGCGCGGTGATCGAGCACTGGGAGCACGCGAACTTCCAGAGCCGGCTGAAGGAAATCGAGCGGCGCCTGCGTCTGCAGCGGCGGCGCATGCGCGTTCTGCACGCCCAGCTGGCCTGAGCCCTCGCGCCGCACGCGCGGCGCCACCGCGCCCCTCTCGCTCGGGCGCGGTCTCTCGGCTCTTTCTCTAGTCATCCAGCCATTTGCTGACGCCGTCCCATCGGGGCCGGGCGGAGGCGCGAAATATTTCCCCCAACCTTTTTGTCTGATCAGAGACAACAAAAAGGTGGGGGAAATATTTCGCGCCTCCGCTCGGCCCCTATCGGACCGAACGTCAAAGTTGCTCGGATGCCGAGAAACGAGTCCACGCGACCCGCCGCGCGACCGTCCGCGCGGCGCCCCCGCCTTGCCATTCATACCGCCCGGCTGCACCATTCACCCATGGGCCGCATCTTCGAAGTCCGAAAGCACACGATGTTCGCGCGGTGGAACCGCATGGCGAAGCAATTCGCCCGCATCGCGAAGGACATCACCATGGCGGTGAAGTCCGGCGGATCCGATCCCGCCTCCAACCCCACGCTACGGCGAGTGATCCAGAACGCCCGTGCGGTGAATATGCCGAAGGACAAAATCGAGGCGGCGATCAAGCGCTCCGCGGGGCGCGATGCGACGAACTACCACGAAGTGATCTACGAAGGTTACGCGCCGCATGGAGTCGCGCTGCTCGTAGAAACCGCCACCGACAATCCGACCCGAACCGTCGCCGGCGTGCGCAACATCATTACCAAGGGCGGCGGCAATCTCGCGACCAACGGAAGCGTCAGCTTCCTGTTCAAGAAGATGGGCGTATTCCGGCTCAATCCCGAAGGGATCGACCAGGATGACCTCGAGCTCTTCCTGATCGATCACGGTCTCGAGGAGATGGGTGAAAGCACGGGTGAGAAAGGCGAGCCGCAGCTCGTCATCCGGTGTGCGTTCGCCGACTTCGGCAAGATGCAGGTAGCGCTGGAAAGTCGCGGTATCACGCCGCTGTCGGCCGAGCACGAATACATCTGCACGGTCCCCACCGAGCTTCCGGAGGGTCAGGCCACAGAAGTCCTCGAGGTGATCGACAAGCTCGAGCAGGATGACGACGTGCAGAAGGTTTTCCACACGCTGGCGTAGCGAATGGGCGACTTCTCCCTGGAACTGGCCCGCCCCGCAGACGCATCCCGTCTCGCAGCCATGTCGCATTCGCTCATCGAAGGGGGTTTGCGGCCGACCTGGACCTCTTCCCGCATCGGCTGGCATATCCGCCATCCTGACAGCGTAGTGCTCACGGCGCGAGCTGGCGCCATCAGCTTCGGCACACCTGTGGTAGTCGCGTTCGCCATCATGCGATACGGCGACGACATCGCTCACCTGAATCTTCTAGCAGTCGATCCCGCGCATCGCCGTAAGGGCGTGGGGCGCCAGCTGATCCGATGGTTGGAGCAGACGGCCGAAACGGCGGGGACTTTCGTGATTGGCCTGGAGCTGCGGGCTTCCAACGACAGCGCGCTGAAGTTCTATACGATGCTCGGCTATCGAGAGCTCGAGCGAGTCTCCGGCTACTACCAGGGTGTGGAACCTGCGATCCGCATGTCGCGCGACGTGCGGACAGCCGTCAATCCGGCATCGGCGTGACCTGACCGACGAGCGCGTCCTCGAAGCCGAAGTTGCGCAGATCGGTGACCCGCTGCGGATAGAGAATGCCGTCCAGGTGATCGACTTCGTGTTGCACGACCCGCGCATGGAAGCCTTCCACCGTCCGATCGATCGGTGCGCCCTCCCGGTCGAGCCCCTGATAACGCAGACGCCTGAATCGCGGCACCAGACCGCGCATACCCGGCACTGAAAGACAGCCTTCCCAGCCGTCGTCCTGCTCGTCACCCAGGGGTGTCAGAACGGGGTTGATGAGTACTGTGTACGGAACGGGGGAGACATGGGGGTAGCGGGGGTTCTCCTGCAATTCGAAAATCACCACACGCAGGCCGACCCCTATCTGGGGTGCCGCGATGCCCGCGCCGCTCATCGCACGCATCGTGTCGTCCATGTCGACGAGCAACTCCTGCAGCGAAGCATCGAACTGGGTGACCGCAGCCGCCACCTGCCGCAGCACGGGGTGCCCCATCTTGAGAACGGGTCTGATGGCCATGCGCGGAAGTCTACCAGCCGCGACCGCCTCAGAAAGTGACAGGGCGCGCCAGGAACTCCTGCGTGCCGAAGAGCATCTCGAATCCGATGCCCAGGCCGAAGCTGTGGCTGCGATGTTGCCACACGAAATCCTTAGGCCAATCCACGCTGCTGCGCAGCTCCATGATCAGCCAGCGCCGGACCACCGCCTTCCGGTAAGCGACCTTCAGCCCGTAATCATGCAGCGGCACGGGCGCATCCGTGGAGCCATCGATCGAGATCTCCATGGCAATCGCCCGGCGATTGGGGAAGCCTCGCATCGCCATGAGCGCCGTGTACCCCCTCAATCCCTGCGAGAACTGTGCATACGTCCCGGACCCCGTCCAGCGAACCAACCACCGCAGGTTGTAGATGCGCTCCAGATCGATGCGCTGAGTCACTCCAAACCCATCCGGACGGTTCCAGAACGCCGTATCTCGCAGCGAGAACAATCCGGTCTCCGACGCGCCCAACTCGTAGACGTAGCTGCCCTTGATGTACGGGTTCATGGGGAGTGCGATCCGCACCCCAGCGCCGGCGTCGAAGTAACCGCCCTGTTTGGAAGGCGTGTGGAAGCCGAGTCCGAAGATCGTCTCGTCCTCGGTGGTAGGTCCGTACTGCCGCGCGAACGCGCCAGAGGGCTCGTCGCGCTCCGTGATGTATTCCTCCGGGTTGACGCGCCCGACGAACGCGTGGAAGCGCTCGTCGATCTGCGGAATCGGGAAGTTGGCGTTGAAACGCAGCAGCTCCTTGAAATGGTTGTATTGATCGAAGAGCAATGCCGGCGCGAGGCTGCCATACGCACCCTTCTGATAGATGTCTTCGTCCCGCTCGGAGCCGAACCAACGGTCGACTCTCATCGAGGAGTGCCACACAGCGTCGTAGACTTCCTGATGCGCACGGTCGAGCCAGTGATACCCGTCAGAAGTGGGTTCTGGGCCGGTGGAGGGATTCGGGACTGCATCGCCAGGAGAAGACGTGCTGGATGCAGGAGGCGGCGAAGGCGTGGGGGAGTTCGTGTCAGGAGCCGGTGGCGCGGGCGCGGCATCGGCCACAGGTGTGTCGGGTACAGCGTCCGCCGCCGTCCCCGTCGGTTCCGACCCCACGGACGGCAACCCTACTTCGGCGGCGAGGTTTGGACTTGCTACGGGCAGTATCTGCTGCGCCCGGGCAGAGCCCAACACGCAGAGCATCAGCCCGTACGCAGCACGTCGTTCAAGCCATCGCACGAGCAACGAGACTCCTTGCCCTTAGAAACTGTCTGTATCGCTTCCGGTTCCCGCAGGGCCGCCGGCCCTATCAGATCCCAAAAGGTCGCACGGTCACTGTGAAGTGGGTCTCGCGGCGGCTCGGGGCCTCCCGGCCGATGCCCGGGGCGTGCGCCAATCGATACTCGACAGCTAGCGGCTGGACACAGGAATGGAGGTGCGGTGGTCGCGGAAAATCAGAGGGCGCTCGCCGGGGGTCGGGGCGCCCCGTTCGGCAGGTCCAGGTTCCGCCGAGCCGCGCTCGGCCTGCGCCACGGCGCTCGTGACGAGGTGATGGTGAGGAGACAGGTCGCAGACGGGATCGGCGTTGTCGGGGTCGCCCGTCAGGAGGAAGGCCTGACAGCGGCACCCGCCGAAGTCGCGAGTCCGTTGCGGGCAACTGCGGCAGGGGTCCTTCATCCACCCCTCGCCCCGAAATCGGTTGAAGGCACGCGAGTCGTACCAGATGGACTGCACGCTCACGTCGCGGACGTTGGGTAGATCCAGCCCGGGCAGCATCCGAGCGGCATGACACGGCAGCGCCAGCCCATCGGGCGCCACTGTGAGGAAGACGGACCCGAGGCCGTTCATACACGGCTTCGGCCGCGTCTCGAAATAGTCCGGGACGACGAAGAAGATCCGCATGCGCTCGCCGAGACGGGCGCGGAATTCCTGAGTCACCTGCTCGGCGCGTTGCAATTGCGCCCGGCTGGGGAGCAGATGCGCCCGGTTCAAGGACGCCCAGCCGTAGTACTGGGTGTTGGCCAGCTCCACGTACTCGGCGCCCATTCTCTCGGCCATGGCGAGAATGTCCCCCACGTGGTCGATGTTGAGCCGGTGCAGCACCACGTTGAGCACCATCGGATAGTCATGTTGCTTGATGAGAGCGGCCACTTTCGCCTTCAGCTCGAAGGTACGCGTGCTGCTCAGGAAATCGTTCATCTCCCGAGTGCTGTCTTGAAACGAAAGCTGAATGTGATCGACGCCCGCGGACTTCAGGGCGGCGATTCGAGCCTCTGTCAGCCCGATGCCGGAGGTGATGAGATTCGTGTAGTAACCCAGGGCGTGCGCCTCGCCAGCGATGATTTCGAGGTCGTCACGGGCAAGGGGCTCGCCGCCTGACAGCCCGAGCTGCACGGCACCGAGAGCGCGCGCCTCGCGCAAGACGCGAACCCATTGATCGGTGTCGAGCTCCCGCCCCACGTTCGCGAAGTCGGTCGGGTTGTAACAGAACACGCAGTGCAGAGGGCAACGATAGGTCAGCTCGAGCAATAGCCAGAGGGGCGGACCAGGCCGCGGCGTCGCGTCAGAGGGCACGCCGACGCTGTCCGCCACAGCCATCACCTCATCTCCAGCCAGTTCTTCTCCAGCGCCATCGAGACGAACGCCGAGACGTCGCCCGACAGGCCACGGACGCCGAATGTTTTCTCGAGATCGGCGACGATCTCCTCCAGCGTGTGACTGCCATCGCAGCGACTCATGATCGCGCCGGCGCTGCCGTTGAGCTTCACCATCCCTTCCGGATACAACAGCACGTGCGCACTCTGCGCGGGCTCCCACTGCAGTCTGAAGCCATGGCCGATGGCTGGCTTGCGCGTAATCGCGGTCATTGGCTCACTCCGTAACGCAACGCCATGGCATCGTTCATCTGCCAGAGCACGTCGAGCTTGAACTGCAGAATCTGCAATGCGCGCTCCTGCTGGGCGCGTGTGACGAAGCGACCGAGGGTCACCGCAAGCCCGAATTCGACATCGCGGCGGGCGAGACTGACGCGGCTCTGGAAATAGTGCAGGCCCGCGCGATCGATCCAGGGATAGTGCTCAGGCCAGTTCGCCAGGCGTTGCTTGTGAATCTCCGGCGCAAACAGTTCCGTAAGGGAGGAGCACACGGCCTCCGGCCACGGAGCGCGGCGGGCAAAGTTCACATAGGCGTCGACGGCAAACCGCACACCGGGCAAGACGTCAGACAGACTCTCGACGCGTTCTCTATTGAGTCCCACAGCTTCCGCCAGGCGCAGCCAGGACTCGATCCCGCCAGGATCGTCACCGTAACCGTCGTGGTCGAGAATGCGTTGGACCCAGTTGCGCCGCACCGCGCGGTCGTCGCAGTTAGCGAGAATCGCCGCATCCTTCACGGGGATGCTGATCTGGTAATAGAAGCGGTTGGCCACCCAACCGCGGATCTGCTCCGGTTGCGCGCCTCCCGTATTCAACATCACGTTGAAGGGATGATGGATGTGATACGCCCGGCCCTTCTCGCGCAGGCGCTGCTCGAATTCCTCACGGCTCCAGGCGGACTGGCTCATGCCGCGATCTCCAAGCCATCCCAGGCCACCTCGACACCGCGCCGGCCCAATTCCGCGCGTTGCGGGGAGTCCTCATCCAGTATCGGGTTGGTGTTGTTCACGTGAATCAGTATTTTTCGAGTGCCGGAGGGCAGTCGCTCGAGCCGCTCCAGCATTCCGCCGGGACCCGTCTGGGCCAGGTGGCCGATGTCCCGGGCGCGCTTCCTGGACAGTCCCAGGGCGAGCATCTCGTCGTCCGTCCAGAACGTGCCGTCCACCAGTACGCAGGCCGCCGCCTGCATGCTGCGCCACAGCGGCTCGTCGATCTGCGCCAGACCCGGCGCGTACACGACGCTCCTGCCCGTCAGATCCGACTCGATGACGAGTGCAATGTTGTCTCCCGGAACCGGGGAGTCCCTATGCGGCGAGTAGGGCGCGGGCTTGCTCGCCACAGGGAGCGCTTGCCAAGTCACTCCGTGGACCCCGTCGACGGCGAATCTCTCCCCGCCGAGGCCGATTCGATACCGCTCCACTCCGCAGTAATGAGACAGAACCTGCAGGATCGGATTGCCGCGCGTGAGATCGGCGTACGCGCTGTCGGTACACCAGAGAGGCCATGGACGAGTGGATTCTCGAAGCATGTAGAGGCCGGTCGTATGGTCGACCTGTCCGTCCACGAGAACGATCCCGGCAATGGCCGTGTCCCGGGCCGAGCGTCCAGGCTGCAGTGCGGGGTTGGCACGCAGTTGAGTCAGGATGTCCGGCGAGACGTTCACCAACGCCCAGGAGTCTTCCATCTCACCCGCTACCGCGATCGAGGACTGCGTGCGAGGCACCGCGCGTACATTTCCGGAGCGCACGCCAGCACAATTGCGACAGTTGCAATTCCATTGAGGGAAGCCGCCACCGGCGGCAGAACCGAGCACCCGGATTTTCACGGTGTCGGGACAGGGTGTCGGGGTTGGAGGGCCTCAGGCGCCGCCCGCGGTCGCGGGCGGTACCTGCCATCTCATCAGCGGTTGGCGATGTACATCGTGATTTCCATGCCGAACCGGAAATCA
>Ga0070681_10001497_pt1 | contig 20662 bp, 17 predicted proteins | sample KBSC83BmetaG_FD_65650 | JGI IMG/M metagenome (GOLD analysis project Ga0070681, IMG submission 65650) | Corn rhizosphere microbial communities from Kellogg Biological Station, Michigan, USA - KBS C8-3B metaG | ecosystem: Host-associated > Plants > Roots > Rhizosphere | place: USA: Michigan... | reverse complement strand
TTGTAGTGGTTGGCGCCGAGGATGAGCTCCGCGTCATCGGCATAGAAATCGGCAAAACTTTCCCGTTTGGCCTTGCCGAAATTGTAGTAGTAACGAGTGATCAGGTCCTGGATCGCGGCGCGCTCGGTGAGCGCTTTGCCGGTCACCTCCTGCGCCTGAGTGGGCGGCATCGACGCCAGCGCCAGGCACCCAGCCAGACCGAGCACCCCTATCCAACGTTTGCCGAAGGTCTTCACGTTCATCCCCCCTCCCGATTTGCTACTCCAGGAATACTACTGCATAGGATGCTGGCACCGTCGAGCATTTTGGCTGAGGTATGATTACCGGACCCATGAGCAACACTCCAGTGATCATTGCAGGCGCCGGGATCGGCGGCCTCGCCACGGCGCTGACGCTGCACCAGATCGGCATTCAATGCATCGTCCTTGAATCGGTCCGCGAAATGCGGCCGTTGGGCGTGGGGATCAACCTCCAGCCCAATGCGGTGCGCGAGCTTTACGATCTCGGTATCACTGATGCAGAGCTCGAGGAGATCGGGCTTGCGGCCAGGGAGTGGGCGCTCGTCGGGTTGAACGGGAGCGAGATCTACTCCGAGCCTCGCGGCCGGCTGGCCGGCTACCGCTGGCCGCAGTATGCGGTTCACCGCGGTCACCTGCAGAGACTCCTTTATCAAAAGGCCATCGACCGGATCGGACCTCGAGCCGTGCACCTCGATGCGCGCGTCACCGGTTATCGCCACCGTGCGGACGGGGAGGTCACGGTTCTGGCGTCCCACGCGGACGGTTCGGAGTCCGAGATCCGAGGCCGGCTGCTCATCGGTGCCGATGGCATTCACTCAGCCGTCCGGGCACAAATGCACCCCTCGCAACCCCCCATTCACTGGGGCGGGAAGATGATGTGGCGGGGTGTGACGCGGGCGCGACCGATTCGGACCGGTGCCTCGTTCGTAGGTCTGGGTACGCACCGGCATCGAATCGTGTTCTATCCGATCTCCAGGCCGGACGCGCGCACCGGTCTGGCGCTGATCAACTGGGTCGCCGAGGTGACACTCGATGACGCCGATGACCGGCGACTGAGCGGGTGGTTCCGCCAAGTGCCCTGCAGCGAGTTCCTGCACCACTTCGCCCAGTGGAAGTGGAACTGGCTCGACGTGCCTGCACTGATCGAGGGTGCGGAGTCGGCGTTCGAGAATCCGATGATCGATCGTGACCCCGTGCCGACGTGGGTCGAGGGACCGGTTGCCTTGCTGGGCGACGCCGCCCACGCGATGTATCCCACCGGCTCGAACGGGGCCAGCCAGGCGATCGTGGATGCGCGCATCCTCGGAGCCGCTGTGCGCGAGCAGGGTGTCGGTCCCGAAGCGCTGGCCCGTTACGATGCCCAGCTGTGCGGCCCGATTTCCAGGCTCATATTGCGCAACCGCAGTGAAGGTCCCTTTGGCCTGCTCAATAAGGTCGACGAGCGCTGTGGCGGGGTCTTCCAGAACATCGATGAGGTCATTCCACCGGCGGAACGGGCCGCGTTCATGGCGGATTACCGGGCGGCAGCCGGATTTGCCATCGAGACGTTGAATGCAGCCCCGCCGATCATCGCTGGCCCCGAGGTCTGAGGCGCTGCGAGGTCTGCTCCGGGATCTCCGGCAGTCTTTTCCAATGAGAACTCCTCACATGAGAAAACCTCGCGTGCTCATGCTTGCGGGTTGGTTGCTTGGGGCACTCTGTGGCACGGCAGGAGCCTATCCGCCGCCGCCTGCCGATCCCTCTCTGCCCCCATCCAAGATCGAGCCGACGGTGCAGCAGATGCGCCGGGCGATGCTCGACCCGGATCTGAACAGCCTCACGTTCCACAACATGGATCAATTGTTCACGACTCGTGTCGTGGGGCGCTCAGGACCCGTATGGCACCTGCCGCGCGTCGACCATCCTCTGGATTTCACTTACTCGTACGAAGGCAAGACATACACGCCCGAGCAGTTCCAGGAGCGCACTTATACGAACGCGCTGCTGATCATGAAGGACGGACACATCGTCTACGAGAAGTATCGCAACAACACCAACGAGAGGACCCGCTTCATCGCCTTCTCGATGACCAAGTCGTTCATTTCCGTGCTCGTGGGGGTCGCCCTGGAGGAGAAGCGGATCCACTCGATCGATGACCCGATCGACCGCTATCTGCCGGAGCTGGCTTCAGGCGGCTATCACGGCGTGACGATCCGCCAGATTCTGCAGATGCGCTCGGGCGTCGACTACGAAGAACGTTATGACTTCGGCAATCCAGGCATCGCGGCGAGTAATCACGAGCACTCCCTCGTGGAGAACGTCACGCGATTTGCGGATGCTGCACGGACGGTCAAGCGTAAAGACACGCCCGGCACGGTGTGGCAATACAGGACCTTGGACACGGCGGTGCTCGGCTGGCTCCTGGAGCGGGTGAGTGGCGGAAGCAACCTCGCGGCCTATACCTCTCAGCGACTGTGGGAGCCCTTGGGTGCAGAGGAAGATGCCTTCTACATCATGGACGGCCCCCCTGGGGTCGGCCGCGAGTTCAGCGGTGCGGGCATCAATGCAACCCTGAGGGACTTCGCCCGCTTCGGTCAGATGGTACTGAACGGTGGCGAGGCGAACGGTCACCGCATCGTGTCGGCGCAATGGCTGGCAGAGGCGACCCGCCCGACCGGGGGGCCGGGCCCGGGGTATGGCTACCAGTGGTGGATGGGTGCAAAGCCGGGGACTTTCCAGGCATTGGGGCTGCAAGGCCAGTTCATCTACATCGATCCCCCGACCCGCACCGTCGTCGTCAAGTTGAGCTATTTCCCTCCGGGCGATATGAAGCCGGAACTGGAGTGTGCGGCGTTCTTCACAGCGGTCTCTGCGTGGTCGCCGCACTGAGCTCGTCCGGCAACCGTCGGTGCGCGCTACCGGCCCGCATCGCCTTTCCGAACGACGAGGGCGTACTCGCCGCGATGGAACAGCAACGGCATCGCGTCGGTCCGATCGAACGCGATGACTTCGCCTAACAGGATGATGTGGTCGCCGCCGGCGAATTCGGAGGCGGTCCTGCACTGCAGTCGTGCGACGCAGCCGCTGATGAGCGGCACGCCTCCCGCGCCTTCCTCCAGCTCGAGTCCCTCGAACTTATCCGCGATGCGTGATGCAAACCGTTCCGACAGGCTCTGCTGCGCCGCCGCGAGCACATGCACGGCCCAAGCCCGATTGGCGCTGAAGGTGGCCCGACACCGCGCCGACTTTGCCAGGCTCCAGAGCACCATCGGCGGATCCAGCGATACGGAGTTGAAGCTGTTGGCAGTCACACCGACGGGTGCGCCATCGGGCCCACGAGTGGTCACGATCGTGACCCCTGTAACAAAGCTACCGAGTGTGGAGCGCAACGAGCGAGCGTCGCAGGGAGTGATCAATCCAGAACCGCTATCGTGCGCAGCTCATAGCTCATGCGCTTTGGAGATCCCGGTGTCGATGTCGGGTCATCGAACGCGGTGTGCGCGGTCATGTGGCGACGCTCGTCGCCGGTGTCGCACAGCCTGAACGCAAGTACTTCGTGCGGCTGCATGGCGGGGTAGTAATACCAGCGATGCTCCGGGTTGTAGGCGAGCACGAATCCACCGGAATCAAAGCCGCCTGCGAACTCATCGGTCTGCCGGGTCTCCGGCTTGCCGAACGAGATGTCCAGCACGTCCTCCGGTGCGATGCTTCGGCCGTCGCACACGGCCAGCGGGCTGTTCTCCACTGGACGCAGCGGAGTCCACAGGTTGATGTTGACCAAGCGCTTCTTTGCAAGCATCGGCCCGCGCTCGGCATCGAGCTGGGTCACCCAGTGGCGCAGACTCGCGGCGTTGAAATCGACGTGAGCCATGAGCGCCGGGCCGCCCCCCTCGGCGGTCTCGCCGCCGCGCAGGATGCCCAGAAACGGGAAGACATCCTGTGCTCCGGTCAGCTCGCCCACCAGGCGTCGGACCTGCGGGTGCCAGCGCTCCTGCACCTCTTGCGGGTTCGAGAAGTCGATGTCAGTGGTTCTATTCAGCAAGGCAAAGCCATGCGATGCGAACGCGGTCGATTCGCGCCGCGCATTGTGAATGCGGACCTGATGATCCTCGAGACTGAAGCTGAAGTCTTTGTTGCCCCAGATCCGCCCGCCGGCGGCCGCTCTTTCGGGATACTTGATGATGGCTTGCACGAATGGCGGCGCGGGCGTGGTCTGCTCTACGGCGCTTGACACGAGGAAGGGCTCCTTTGCAGCTCAGGCCGCAGCCACGTTCTGGGCATGAGGAACGGCCTTTACCTGGTGCGCTTGCAGTCGCGGCAGCACCTCCGCGCCGATACGGCGAATCTGATTCAGAAACATCTCTTGCGGCAGGTGTGCGCGATTGCAGATCAGCAGCACCGAATCGGCGCCCGCCTCATCGCACTCGGCGATGATTCGCTCTGTGACTTCATCCGCGGTTCCGAGAGGCATGTTCTCGGCAGCCGAGCGCACAGTTTCCATCGTCCATTCCGAGAACAACGTGGCGTCCTCCGCCAGCGTACCCTTGGAGCCATGGCGGAGGTGCTCGAAGGCGGTCGAGCTGTAATATCCCTTGGTGTCCTTCTGCATGACCTGTCCATAGGGAAGGAGTGTATTGAACAGGTACATCAGGTAGGGCCCATATTCAGCCACGGCCTGCGCCTTGGAGTCCGCCACGTAGCAATCGATCATCACGTTCAAGTGTCTCGGCGTCACCGTGCGACCATGGCGCGACTGGCAGCGCGCATAGTGTCGGATCGTGTCCTCACGAACCGGCCCGGCAAACACCCCGGGAGTGATGGCGACATCGTTGGCGGCGGCCCATTCGATCGTTTCGCGTGAGCTGGTCACCGGGACCCACACGGGGGGATGCGGGTTCTGCACGGGACGCGGCCAGATCGAAACGTCCTTGTAGTGGTAGAACTGGCCATCGAAGCTGAAGCTCTCCTCCACCCAGGCGCGGCGCATCACTTCATAGGCTTCCTCGAAGCGTCCGCGCGACTCACTCATGGCGACGTTCAGGATCTTGTATTCGCGCGGCGCGCCGCGCGCCACACCGGCGATCAATCGCCCGTTCGAGAGGCAATCGAGCATGGCGATCTCTTCGGCCAGGCGCAGAGGATCGTGCAGCGGCAGCAGGTTGGCGTACACCAGGATCTTCAGTCGCGTGGTGAGCTGGGAGATGGCCGCGGCAATCAGATTGGGTGAGTTGTTGAGCCCGAACGGAGTGGAGTGGTGCTCATTGATGGCAATGCCATCGAACTTCTGACGCTCCATCTCGACCCACGCGGCAAGGTGATTTGAGTAGGTCTGCACGGCCACCTGCGGGTCGAAATGGCTGCGGCCGAGCCGCGGCATCCGGCCGTTGACGCGAAAATGGTCCACGCTCGCTCCATAAGCCATCCAGTCGAACACGAACACCTGCATGATCTGGACTCCTGCGGCGGTACTAGCCGGCCGTGCGCGGCACTGGCGCGCCGATGCGAATATGGATTTCCTCGACTCGCGTCAGTCGCGAGTGGCCGTCCTTTTGCCAGGGATCCTGACTCATGCGCCGCCGCACTTCTTCCGCATCCTGGGCGTGAAAGATGAAGAGAACTTCGCTCGTGTCGTGCAGCAGGCCCGCCAGCGCGACGAAGCCGGTGGCTTCGAGCTCCGCCACGAAGCGGGCGTGGTCGGCAAATCCGTCTTGCTGCTCTGCCGGCCGGCTGGCATCCCAGCGCTGCGTTCTTTGGACGATTGCGGCGAATGTGCGAGTAGTCACGGTGATTCCTGCGGTTCGGGCCCACTACCGGCTGGTCCTTCGGGCGCCCTCGAGTACAATCGAGTGTGGAGGGTCTTGCGGCCCGAAAATAGTACCGACGATTGGGCACGAGCGGGGGAGTGGCTTGCAGCGGCTGACACTGCCGCGGCGGCTGCCGGATGCGATGAGAGTGGGCAAAGATCTATCCGAGCTCATTTACGCGGCATCGGCCAACGATGGGGAGCCCTCGTCGCGATTGGCCGAGGAGGCGGCCCGGCGCATTGAAGATGACATCGCCTCGTCGGGATTCCTGCCGGGCTGCTCCCTGGGGTCACTGCGGGTCCTGTCGGAACGCTATCGCGTGGGCCGCGCGGTTATTCGTGAGGCCCTGGGTCTGCTGGAGCGGCGTGGCCTGGGCAAGATGCGGCCAGGTCCCTGCGGGGGCTTCATTTTGACAAAACCCCGCTGCGACGGGGTTGCCCGAGAGCTGGCACAGCACTTTCGGACATCCGGCATCACGTTGCAGCAGCTACTGGATGCCCGGGAAGCGGTAGATCTGATGGTCGTGAGAATGGCGCTCGCGGCGCGCTCACGAAACCCGATTCCACCGGGGTCTTCCGCCGAGTCGCCCGCAACCGAGCCGGACCCGTTGGCAGCGAGGCTGCAGCTCGCGCAGGGAGCAGGAGAGCCCACGTTGGTAGTGCTGGTGGAGTGCCTGAACCAACTGACGCTCGATTTCCTTCCTGCCAGCGCCGCGCAATGGGTGGGTCTCGAGGCACGGCACGCGATGTCGGATGTCCGGCTCGCCGTGCAGCGCGGAGACCTCCCTGCAGCGATGGTTGCGGCTGAAGGGGCCCATCAGGAACTGATGGCCTGCATGAGTGAGCTCAAGCAGTCCACGGACCGTCTATCGGACCCCTCGAGCGCCGGGGGCGCGCTTGCCGGAAACATCGCCGGCCAGCTGGCGGCGCAGATCCTCGGGGGCGGTAGTGCCGGCATGCGACTCGGATCGGAGTGGGATCTGTGTGAGCGCTTCGGCGTCAGCCGTCTGACCCTGCGACGCGCCATCCGGCTGCTGCAGGACAGCGGCCTGGTGGAGTGCCGCCGCGGCCGGGGGAATGGACTGATTGCTCGCGACCGGCGCGCGCCCGGAAGTATCCGCCTGCTGTTGGCCTATCTGATCGGCGAGAAACTGGACCCCATGAGCGCGGGAACCATGTTGCTGCAACTGAATTGCTTCACGCCGGCGCTCGCCGTCGCCCGCGCAGGAGAGGACGAGAAACACAAGCTCCAGGCGGCGCTCGAGACAATCGAGTCGGACGAATCCGTCGACCGCTACGACTTGCTGCGCCTGGTGCAGCGCGTCTCGCGTCTGGCGGACAGCCCCGTGATCGATCTGATCTCACGCAGTCTCGCCGCCTACGAAGCTCGATTTCGGGCGACGCTGCCCGAGCGTCTGCCGGCCAGCGCCCATGCAAGCTATTTTCAGTTGTTGCGCAGACTGCTGGAGCGCGTGACCGGCGGTACTGCCGCGGACTTGAGCTGGGCAAAGCAGCAGTCCGGGCAGCTACTGGTGCAGATGAGCTTCAGTCGCCCGATTTGATGAGCCGGGCGCCCCAGGAACATAGAGCTCCTGCCGCAATGACCTGGCGGCAACCAGGAAGTGAATGGCCGCCCACAGGAAGAAGATCAGAATGACCGTGAGGGCATGACGCAGGCCCAGCATCGATGCCTCGCGGCACGCTGCATCCAGGGCGGCAGCCGTGCCTGCACCGGCATGGCCGCCCGGGCAGGAGGCGGGAAAGTCGCCGCCGGCGAAGGCTCGCCGGGCAAAGAAGTCACTGAGGATGCCGAGCACTGAGGGACCCAAGCCCATTCCCAGCAACCCCGTGACCATCCCGACGATCCCAGCCGCGGTCGCGCGCATGCGCGGACCTACCAGGTTCTGAACGACTGCATACGTAGGTGCGAAATACGTGGCCAGAAACAGATTCGCGCACCAGATGCAGGCCAGCGAGGTGCCGATCCGGGTGCTCGCAAATGCCCCCCAATACAATGGGGTCGCCAGCACGAGCACGGCGGCGGGACCGGCTACCAGCCACCGCGCATCGGAACGGGCCAGGCGGTCAAATCCGAACCCGCCGAGCAGCATCCCCAGGCCATTGGAAGTGAAAGAGATCGCCCCGAACAGCGTGCCAATCACGGCCAGCGGCAGATGGAAACCTCGCAGATAAAACGGCAGGACGAACTGGGCAATGGCATTCATCGAGAACTGGCTCACCGAGAGAGCCACCAGCAGATGTCGGAAACTCGACTTGGACGCGATTTCTTTCGCAACCTGCCTGAACGGCAGAGTGCGCTCGGCCGTGGCGGACCCCTCGATGAGGCCGCGCGGGGGCTCCTCCAGAGTACGCCAGGTCAGTAATGCGGCGAGCAGGCCGGGAACCCCGAGAACCATGAAGCCCGCACGCCAGCTCCATGTCCCTGCAGCCCAACCGCCGATGGACTGCCCGAGAAGAAATCCGAACGGTGAGCCGAGCAACAGAATGCCCATCGCCGAGCCCCGACGGCTGGCTGGAAAGTGATCGGCCAACAGCGACTGCGAACAGGGCAGAAATCCTGCTTGCCCGATGCCCACGCCCGCGCGGCACACGAGCAGTGAAAGAAAGCTGCTCGACACGGCGCAGGCCGTCGTCATCAGCGACCAGACACCAGCGCACAGCGCGATCAAACCCTTGCGGCTGAAGCGCTCGGCGAGCCAGCCGATCGGCAGTCCCAGCACCGACCACAGCACTGCAAAGCCGAGCCCCTGAAGGATGCCGAGCTGGGTGTCCGTCAGCTGCAGATCTTCCTTGATGGGCTGGGCGAGCACCGAGAGAATCGCCTGGTCAGCCGCGTTCAGCGTACTCAGCGCGAGCAGCACGCCCAGCAAGCGGGTCAGATAGCTTCTCGTCAGCAGTGCATGAGCGGAACGGCCGGCAGCCGTGATGGGCTGGCTCTCGGCAGCCATCAGGGTATGGCGGTTTCGATCATGTCGGCAGTGGCCTGCGGCGCGACGAACTGCAGGTCATGCGTGTACGGCATCTCTTCCACCCGCCAGCCCGGGCGCTGGCGCAGCCGCGCGGCGAATCTGGTGAAAGTGTCGTTCTCGTACCCCGTAGCCACGACATACGTCTTCTGCGCGATGCGCTCGCGCGCACCCGTCAAGCGCGCCCTCTCGGAAAAGCAGTGAACCGACTGCGCAGTTCGCAGAGCCTCGTAGTTGGCCCTGGCGCCCGCAGCCATGTGGGCGTTGAAACCGACCGCGTTACGTCGCGGCGGTGGCACCAGATAGTCTTGCGGATCGTCGGGCAAGTGCGGCGGCCCGGGGACGAGGTCATTCAGGCACTCGTTATCCTCAGGGAAAAAAGCGTCCATATACATGATCGACCGGATCGTGCCTGCCGGCACGAGCTCCGCTGCCATCGAGATGGGCATGCCGCCGTAGGAATGGCCCACGAGCAGAATGTTCTCGAGCTGCTCGTACTTGATGACATTCGCGACATCGAGAGCATGTAGAGAGAGATTCACCGCGGGAGAGCTGAGATGGACTCGCTCACCGAGCCCCGTCAGGGTCGGTGTGAATACACGGTGACCGCGGGCCCGCAAGTCATCGGCAACCTGCCGCCAGCGCCAGCCACCGACCCAGGCGCCGTGAACGATGACGATCGTTCCTCGGTTCTTCTGCATCGGCTAGTGTGTGCGGAACGGGCGCACGGAAAATAGTGCGCTCATTTTCACAGCCCAGCACGGATACAGTCACATTGCGGTGAGCGTGGCAGGTGGGCATTCTGTGCAGTACTCGAAAGACGGCAGTGACATCGTGAACATCGCAATCCGGTTCTGCAGCCACTGCGGCGGCCAGCTCGGCACTCGGGGCCCAACGGGAGCCGGTTCCGGATTGGGTCCCTGCGATACTTGCGGGGCTGCACCGCCGTTGCAGGGACCTTCCTTGCTGGTGCTGGTCGCCGTCTTTGCGGCAGACCGTATCCTGTTGCAGCGTCGTGGAATCGCTCCATACAGCGGCAAGTGGGCGCCTCCGGGGGGCTACGTCGAGCGCAACGAGTCGCTCGAAGCTGCGGCAGTGCGTGAGGTGTGGGAGGAGGTACGGGTGGTACTGGAGCCGCAGCAGTTGGTCCCCTGCGCGGTCATCAGTCTGCCCCGCCTGAACCAGATCTATCACGGATTCATCGTGCGCTTGCCGGCACCGGTGCCGGCGGAGCCGGTTCCACCGGAATCGATCGAGGTCGGCTGGTTCAGCGAGTCGGAAGTCCGCGCCCTGGATAACTGGGATCCGGGTGCCGCCATCGATCTGGGTGTCCAGTTCCGGTTCTTTCGCGCAGCCACCTTCGAGTTCATCCAGCAGACCGACCGCTTCCTTCGTATCCTCGGCAGCAGCGGGATCCGTTACTTGTGATCCCTCGCCCCCGTGTGTTGCAGAGGGAGCGTACCATTGGCGTGTCTGGCGGCTTTATCTGCGCGACGCTGCGCCTGTGTGCTGTTTCGATTCCGGCAATAGCCTGCGTCTCGGTCAAGCGTGAGTTAACTCGGGGGTGACGGCATGCTGATGGTTACGGGAGCGAACGGACACCTCGGCGGACACGTCGTCGCGAACCTTCGGAGGCTCGTCGGGCCTTCGGGCTTCGTGGCCGGAACACGCGATCCGTCTACGGCGTTTGCGCGCCAATTGGCGGCGTCCGGAGTTGAGGTGCGCCGTACCGATTTCGATGACCCTGCCGCCCTGACTGCCGCGTTCGAGGGAATCGAAGCGGCTCTGATCATCTCGACCTACGCTCCTAACTCGGTCCGCCCCCGCCAGAACCTGAATGCCATCCAGAGCGCCCTGCAGGCGCGCGTCCGCCGGCTTGTCTATACCAGCTTCGCCGGGGCGGGTCCGACGTCTCGCGCCGATCACTCGGTCGAGGTTCACTGGCCGACGGAGCAGGCGCTGATGGCATCGGGGATGGAGTACACGATTCTACGTCACGCCTTGTACGCTGACATCATGGTGGGCGACCTCGAGGAGACCCTCGGCACGGGTGTGCTTCGCCGCGCCGGCGGATCGACCCCCTGTGCTTTCATTGCTCGCGATGACCTTGGCGTGTCGGCCGCGACGGTGCTCGCAAAGCCGGGGCACGAGAATCGGATCTACACGGAGACCATGGAACAGCCCCTGACCGGCAAGCAGATCTGCGTGCTGATGAGCGAGGTTTTCGGCCGTTCAATCCGTTACGAGGGCGTGCCTGTGGAGGAGTGGCCCACTTACATGACGGAACACTGGGGCGTGCCGGCAGAGCTGGCCAGGAGCTCTCTGGGCACGATGCGTGCGATCGAGAGCGGTGAGTTCAATATCGCCACGCGCGACTACGAAACGATCACCGGTCGCAAGCCCAAGACCATGCGGGAGTTCCTCGAGCGCCTGGCCACGACTCGGGGCGGCGGCTGAGGGTAACGGCGTGAGAGCGGCGATCGTACGGATAAAGGGGGAGTACATGAGAACCGGGACGTGTTGCCTTGTCGCACTGTTGTTGCTTGCAGGGTCCGTCGCTTCCAGGGCCGCGGCCGCCCAGCACGCACCGCAAGCGCAATTCGTGACCCTCGGCACCGCCGGAGGCCCGGTGACGCGCGTGAAGCGATCGGAGCCGGCAAATGCAATCGTGGTCGGCGATGCCATCTACCTGTTTGATACCGGTGATGGGGTGCAGAGGCAGCTGGCTGCAGCGAATCTGCCGGTGGGGAATGTTCGCGCTGTTTTCCTTTCTCATCATCACATCGATCATGTTGGTGGGCTCGCGCCGCTGCTGGTCACGCGTTGGCTGATCGCGTCCCAAGAGCCGTTACCGGTGATAGGCCCGCCGGGCACCGTGAGCATGGTCAACGGAATCGCGCGGGCATTTCACACCGTCGAATTAGCTCCGATCACCATCGGCGGCGCCCCCATGCCGCCGATCGCCAGTTCGACCAAACCCGAGGATTTGCCCGCGACCACTGCCGAACCCGTCATCGTCTACACGGACGCGAACATCCGCGTCAGCGCCATCACGAACGATCATTATCATTTTGAGCCCGGTAGCCCGGAAGCGCGGCTGTCGCGCTCCTACTCGTTTCGCATCGCGGCAGGCGGGCGCATTTTCGTCTACACCGGCGACACCGGCCCTTCGGCTAACCTGCAAAGGCTTGCGCAGGATGCCGACGTGCTCGTCAGCGAGGTCATCGACCTGAGCGGGATGGCGAGAGCGAGACGTGGATCGGCGCCGGCGGGGCAGGACGGTCCGTTGATGGCGCATCTGCAGCAGGACCATCTCACGGCCACGCAGGTCGGCCGCCTTGCCGCGTCGGCTCACGTCAAGTCGGTCGTGCTCACCCACATCGTGCCCGGAGCGGATGATGAGACGACGACGTCCCAGTATTCCGACGGCGTGAAGGAGCAGTTCGCGGGACCCGTAACGACCGCCAGAGATCTCGATCGGTTCTAGGACTCACGGTGTGCGGGGGCGGACGAGGGACACGTGCAATGACACGATTTCAAGAGATCTGGCCTCTTACCCTCGCGCTCGTTCTGCTTGCGCCGGTCGTGGTGAGCGCTGGCATGGAACCGGCCCGCGCGGACGCCAGCACCCTGTCACCGACTCCCCCTATGGGCTGGAATAGCTGGGACGCATACGGGTTCACTATTGACGAGGCGCAATTCAGAGCGAATGCCTCCGTGCTCGCAGGACTCGCAGGCAACGGCTGGCGCTATGCGGTTATTGACGAGGGCTGGTACATGGAGGAGCCGCTCGGCAAAGATCGCGAGGCGCGTCACTACGTGGTCGATGCCTACGGCATCCTGATTCCCGCGCCCTCCCGATTTCCCTCTTCCGCCGGCGATAAGGGGTTCCGCCCGCTCGCCGAATGGCTCCACGCCCGCGGACTCGCGTTTGGGCTGCATATTGTGCGCGGCATCCCCAAGGCGGCTGTCATGCAGAACTTGCCCATTGCGGACTCGCTGTATCGGGCAGCCCAGGCCGCCGATACGTCGGACCTCTGTCCCTGGGACGATGGGAACTATGGCATCGCAGACAACCCCGCCGGGCAGGCGTATTACGACGCCCTGTTGAGGCGCTATGCGCAATGGGGCGTCGATTTCGTCAAGGTCGATTGCATTGCCGACCGTCCGTTCCGCCCGACGGAGATACGACAGATTGCGACCGCCATCCGCAAGACGGGCCGGCGTATCGTGCTCAGCCTGTCTCCCGGCCCTACGCAACTGAGCCACGCCGCCGATGTCGCCCGCAACGCGCAGATGTGGCGAATCGCCAACGATGTTTGGGACGGGTGGATATTCGCACACCGGCGCCCTGAGGAGGACTTCCCGAACGGCCTGCGGCCGATGTTCGATTACCTTGCCAGCTGGGCTTCCTACGCAGCCCCGGGACACTGGCCCGATGCTGACATGCTGCCCTTCGGCTCTCTGACGCCTCACCCGGGTTGGGGCGAGCCTCGCCAGACCCGGCTCACCGATGAGGAGGAGAGGAGCGCACTGACGCTGTGGTCGATCGCTCGGTCGCCGCTCATTCTGGGTGGCAATCTCACACGGCTGGACCTGTTCACGCGATCGTTGATTACCAATCGGCGGGTGCTCGAGGTGAATCAGACGGCGCGCAGCAGTCGCCCGCTCGCGGGTCTTCGGGCGAGTCTCGAGGGTGTGCGAATCTGGCTCGCCTTGGTTCCCTCGCGGGGCCGCGACGCGTTCGTGATCGCAGTTTTCAATCTCGAGGAGACCTCTCAGCTCGTCCGAGCGGACTGGGCGGAGCTCGGAATCCCAGCGGGCACGCACCGCATGCGCGATCTATGGAGCGGGCGTGTAGCTACCGGCACTGGTCTCGACGTGACCCTGCCACCCCACGGTTGCGCGATCTATCGCCTGCAGTGATCCACCGCCGCCGGGAGCGCGCGTTGGTTGCCGCGTTTGCCAGCGCCTTGCGTGGCGATCTCTGCCGTAATCTCTTCGGCTATTTGTCGGACAAATAGTAGAACGCGGTCGGTGTCGGCGCTAAGATCGTTGCGCTGTTCGAGCGATACACGCCTCTCACAAAAGCCCCGCGAGCACAGGAGCCCTCATGGCCAGATCCGAATTGCCCAGGCGGATGATGAGCACGCGTCGCGAAGCATTGCTGGTTTCGGCAGCGGCGAGCCTCGGAGCGGCGCTTGGACGACCGCTGGTGGCGCGTGCTGACGCCGGGCCCACGCCGCATACGCCGATTGGTCGGTGCAGCACTCCAAGATCCGCGGTCGCGCAGACTCAATATGGCAAGGTGCGTGGCTACGAGGATGGCGGAGTGCTCACCTTCAAAGGCGTCCCTTACGGACAGAATACGGGAGGGGAGAACCGCTGGTTGCCTTGCAAAGCACCCGAGCCGTGGGACGGAGAGCGACCCACGCTGGTCTACGGTGCCAATTGTCCGCAAACGCTGCATGACTTCACGGCGGTGGAGCAGTCTTTCCTGCAGCAATGGGTAGACGGCTACCTGAGCGAGGACATGCTCAAGCTGAACATCTGGACGCCCAGCCTGAGCGGCAAGCGCGCGGTCATGTTCTACATTCACGGCGGGGGGTACAGCTTCGGATCTTCCTACGAGCTGGCCTCCCAGCACGGAGCGCAGATGGCCCGTCACCATGATGTCGTGCAGGTCTCGGTGAATCATCGCCTGAATGCTCTGGGCTTCCTGGACGTCTCGGAAGTGGGAGGCGAGGCTTATGCCGAGTCCGGCAACCTCGGCATGACGGATCTGGTTGCCGCGTTGCGCTGGGTCCGCGACAACATCGCGCACTTCGGCGGCGACCCCGGCAACGTCATGATCTATGGTCAGTCGGGGGGCGGTTCGAAGGTGACCACACTGATGGGCATGCCCGCGGCGGCGGGGTTGTTCCACCGTGCCGGCGTGCAATCCGGCGGGGGTGGCAATCCACCGAGCAGCGAACAGGCAAGAACTCTGACTCGTCAACTGATGGTGGAGCTTGGTCTGAACCCGCATGACATGGAGGCATTGAAGAAGACCGAGTGGGCCGCTCTCAACAGAGCCGGTAATGCAGCCATTGCCAAACTCAATCCGCCCAGGCAAGGCTTTGGCCTGGGTGCGCCGCCGGATCCGAAGCCGCGCGTCGGCTGGGCCCCTATCCTGGACGGCCGCACGGTCACCGAGCGCTCCTTCTTCGAGCAGGCACCGGCACTTTCACGGCAGGTGCCCTTGCTGATCGGCTCGGTCAGCGAAGAGGGCAATCGCATGTCTTCGCGGCCAACCGAGGAGCAGTGGCGGGCCAGCCTGAGCAGTACGCTCGGTCCCGCCAAAGCGAGTGCGTTGATCAGTGCCATGAAGAAGGCTCACCCGGAAAAGAGCATCCGTACGCTGTCCTATGGCGTGGGGGGCATCGGACAGCGCAACAACGTGCAGCGCATGTCGCGGATGAAGTTCGAGCAGCGCGACGCACCGGTGTATCAGTACTACTTCACCTGGCAGTCCCCGATGCTCGAGGATGCCGGCGCGTGGCATACGGCGGAGTTGGCGTTCTGCTTTGACAACACGGAGCGCTGCAAACAGGGAACGGGCAATACGCCGGAGGCTCAGTCGCTGGCCAGGAAGATGGCGGCCGCGTGGGCAAACTTCGCGCGTACCGGCAATCCAAGTCAACCTGGATTGGCCTGGACACCGACGGATCCGGTGCGCTGTCAGACGATGGTTTTCGACAATGACTGCCGCATGGTCGATGATCCGGAGGGCGAGATCCGCAAGATTCTACTGAGTTAGGCGAGGGGGGGGCGCGGGAGGGTGCGTCCGTGGGTCGGTAATGAGGCCGCATACGCACTTGCGGCCCGGGACACGGTTGTAGACTCGCCGGTCGGAGATCCGCGGCAGCGTGAAGAATCATGGGGGAATCGCACATGCGCAGCATTGCTCTGATCCTGCTGGCCGTATTGCCTCTGCAGGCCGCACTGGCCGATATCACGCAAGTGAAGGTCACCGGGGGCGCGATCAGTGGGACTGCGGAGAATGGCATCTCGATTTTCAAGGGCATTCCCTTTGCCGCCCCGCCCGTCGGGGATCTGCGCTGGAAAGCACCGGCACCCGTCAAGCCCTGGTCGGGCCTCAGGAAAGCCGATGCTTTCGCAGACGCCTGCATGCAGGCGCCTCATTCGCAGGGCAATACCGCGCCGGTCAGCGAAGACTGCCTGTATCTGAACGTCTGGACGCCGGCCCGATCGGCCCGCGAAAAGATTCCAGTCATTGTATGGATTCACGGCGGCGGGTTCGTCGGAGGCTCGACCAGTATCGCCATGTATGACGGCGGGGGCTACGCGCGCAAAGGCGTGGTACTGGTCAGCCTCGCGTATCGGCTCGGTCCCTACGGCTTCATGGCGCACCCCGAGTTGAGCCGCGAAAGCGGACACGGCTCGGGAACCTATGGCATCCAGGATCTGATTGCGGGGCTCAAATGGGTCAAAGCCAACATTTCGGCCTTTGGTGGTGATCCGCATAACGTGACCATTTTCGGGCACTCGGCCGGCTCCGCGGCCGTGAGTTTTCTGGCGGCCAGTCCGTTGAGCAAGGGGCTGTTCCAACGTGTCATCGCCATGAGCGGCGCCTCCTTCGCGCCGCTGGCGACTTCAGAGCATGGCGGTTCCGGCATGAGCATTCCAACGCTGCAGACGGCCGAGGCCACCGGGAGCGCTTTCCTGGCCAAACTGGGAGTCATGCATATCGCCGAGGCCCGCAAGCTGAGTGCGGACACCATCCAGTCCGCGACGGGCGGGGGCATGGCATTCCGACCTGTGGCCGACGGTTATGTCCTCTCGAATGACCTGTCCACGCTGTACCGGCAAGGCAAGTTCAACGACACGCCCGTGCTGCTCGGACATACCTCCGATGAGACTCTCGCCTTTGGCGCAAGCCGCCCGCTGACACCCGCTGATTTCGAACAGCAGATCAAGGAACAATTCGGAGCGCAGGCGCAGGCCATCCTGAGTGCCTATCCCCATGCCACCGATGCCGAGGCCGCCAGGGCCGCACGGCATGTGAGGAATGACACCTCGTTTGGCTGGAACATGTGGACCTGGGCACGGGAGCAATCCGAGCACGGCAAGGGCAAGGTGTTCAGCTACTACTACGACAACCATGCCCCGCAGGCGGAAGGGTCGGGTCACGGCAGCGACGTGCCTTTCCATTTCCAGACGTTGTCGACGCGCCGCACGCCCACTAAGGAAGACCTCGCATTGTCCGAAGTGATCAGTTCCTATGACATCAATTTCGCGAGGACGGGTGATCCCAACGGAAAGGGGTTGCCGCCATGGCCTGCTTTCACCGACAAGAATCAGCAGGTGATGGTCTTCGATGCCGCGCCAGGCGCGCGCGTCTATCCACTGCTGGAGAAAGTAAGGGTGCTCGATACTTACTTCCACCGGGTTGGTGCCAAGGATTGACCGGTCGGCCCCCGGCCGAGCGGTGGCCGTCTCACCGAGGCCATGCTCTCTTTCACCCTATTTACGCGACCAGGAGGGTTGGCATCCGTGGGCCGGTTGTGGTCGGCGTCGTGGCCACCAGCCTCGTGGGCCTGGCGGCGACGGCGCCCCCCTGGGGCCGCCGGTCGTCGCTTGGGTGAGCGATGCGTTTTTGATTCCATGAGCGTCACGAGTGCGATCTATTCGCTCGTTTCATTGGCCGGAATCAGTGCTGTGTGGGCCACACTCCGGCGGCGGGCGCAGTAGCTGTCCTCGCAACTCATCGACTCGCTCGGTTGCCCGAGCACATGGCCGAGGGTCAGTGCGGCGAATGTCCACCGGCTGCATCGCTGGAGTTTGCCCGGGTCGAGCTGGACTCGAGCGAGGCCGCGGCTCGCTTGGCAATGTCGCCCTCGTTCTGCGGGGAGCCCCCGATGCCCACGGCCCCGATGATCCGCCCCTCGCGCACCAGCAGCTCGCCCCCTCTGGTGGCGACGACGTGGGGAAAGCTCAAGGGGGCGGGGTTGGTCTTGGCGGAATCGAACCAGAGGGAGGTGGGCCGCTTCCACATGACCGCGGATTTGGCCTTCGCGGGCGCCGTATCCGCAGAGGCCAGCGTGGCCCCGTCCATCCGCTCTTCGAAAATCAGCGTGCCGCCGGAATCGACGATGGCGATCGTGACGGCATCGTGGTGAGCCTTGGCATCGGCCTCGGCGACGGATGCGATCTGGCGGGCTTGTTCCAGGGTGACCGGAGCGCCATAGGTCAGCGGCGGTGATTGAGCCCAGGCTACCGTGGCAACGGTTGCCGCACAGAACCCAACGGTGAACGATCGCATGAGAGTCTCTCCTGTACTCGGGCCCCGCGCACTCTCCACCCGAAGCGGCCCAGCGGTTGATCCGGACTGCGAGTCAGCTTGATGTCTCGACCGCCACGAGACGTCCAGCTGCGTCGGCGGGCCGGAGGAAAAGTGCCACGAGGAATACCACAGCAGCTCCGGCCACAGCGATCCAGAGCGGCACCGCAAGTCCGTGCTGCCCGGCGAGGGAGCCGGCGACGATGGGCGCGACAAAGCCTCCCAGAAGCTCCCCGCAGAGCGTCGTAAACCCGATCGCCGAGCCCACCAGGCGGGGTGGGACGCTCTCAGCCGGGACGAGCACGATGCAGATGGCGCTCACGGCCTGGCCCGCCTGCGTGAAGAACAGAATGCCCGCGAGCACCCAGAGGTGCTGGTACAGCGGGGGCATCAGAAGTGCGAGAGGGAGCAGCGCGCACAGGGCCGCGACCACAGCGAGTACCCGGCGACGGCCGAAACGGTCGGAGATCGCTGGCGCAACCAGGCCGATGAAAAAGCTGCCGAGCCCCGCCGCGCCCATCAGGAAGCCCGATGTAGTGCCGGATTGGTGCGCGACCTCGGTGATGTAGAGCGGCGCAAATGCATTGACCAGGAAGAGCCACGTCATGAAGCCTGCGGCGCCGATTGCCCCGGCGCGGACGTTCCTGTTGGAGAGCAGCGACCAGAGGTCGGAGACCGCGACGCGATGTTCCGTCGATCCTGCAACACGCGCCGGCTCCCGAACGCAGCGCGCAATCAGCAGCGCCATGAAGAGGCCCGGGACGCCGGCGATGAAGAATGCCCAGCGCCAGCCCCAGTGGGCGGCGATTTGCGTCGTCAGCACGGGTGCTGCCGCAAGACCGATGATGGCAGCCGCGCTCACCACGACACCGATGTTGCGTCCACGATTGCGTGCGCTGGAGCTCTCCTCGACCAGCGCCATCGTGACCGACCAGCAGGGGCCCTCGGCGAAGCCGAGCAACGCCCGGGCCAGCAACAGTTCCTCGAAATTCCGGGCGAGCCCCGAGACAGCCGACAACAACGAGAACAGCAGCACCATCGGGACCAGGACGGCCTTGCGGCCGACGCGATCCGAGATCGCCCCAAACGCCAGCGCCGAGACCGCCCAACACAGCGCGATGACGCCGGCAAGGGAGCCGATCTGCGCCTCGCTCAAATGCAGGTCGGGGGCTATGAACGGAGCCAGATAGAGGATCGCCATCCGATCCAGGAAGACGACTCCCCAGGTCACGAACATGATCGCGACCACGGTATTCTCGTTGTTTCGGGAGACGGTCTCAACGTTCATCCTGACTCCAGCTGCCGACCCTTGCCAACCGCTCCGCGGATGTGCGTTCAAACACGAAGCCGGCGGATGCTAGCGGGGGCAGCAGCGCGAGTCCAGCCGCAGACCTCGTCCGCCTGTTGGATTGCCGCGGCTCGCTCCATGAGCTCGTGCTCCTCAGGGTGGCTGAGCCCGCGGCGGTGGACTCATCACATGCGCCATTCGTCGAGCTCGTCGGTGAACAGGCTGGCGACGACTTCCCGCAGCCAGCGACTCTTCGGGTCGCGCTGGAAGTTGCGGTGCCAGTGCATCTTCAAATCGATACCTGGCGTGCGCATCGGAGGCTGTGCGATGCGAATATTCATCTGCACGGTCTTCCCGAACACGCCGACCGCGTGCGGCACCGTCACAATCAGGTCGGACTGCGAAATCACGAAAGGGATGCTCATGAAGTGCGGCGTCTCCAGCGCCACACGCCGCTGAATCTTCTTTGATTTCAGATAGCGCTCGAAGATCTCGTAGGTTCGGCCCGCGCCGGAGACCACGGCGTGCTCGACGCTCAGGAATTGCGCCAGCGACAGCGTAGTCGCCGTGATGGGATGGTTGGCCCGCAGCAGACAGACAAAGTGGTGGAAAAACAGATGCTTCTCCATGAACGCCTTGTCGCGCAAGTCCGGGAAGTAGCCCACCGCCAGGTCGATCTCGCCGGTCTCCAGTCCGCGCTCGATATGAGCTGCACTGGCTGCCACCGAGCGTACGGATGCTCCGGGAGCGAGGGTGCGAATGTGGCGCAGGATCTTGGGCATGAACACCATCTCGCCCAGATCGCTCATCGCAAAAGTGAACGTGAGCGAGGTGGTCGCGGGATTGAACACCTGCTCCGTGCTGAGCGTACCCTCCACGCGTAACAGCGATTCGCGCAGCGGATCGATGAGCGCGTGCATGCGGACGGTCGGCCGCATGCCATGACCGACGCGATGAAAGAGTGGATCGCCATAGATCTGCCGGAGTTTTGCGAGCGCGCCGCTGACAGCCGACTGGCTCATGCCGAGCTGAGTCGCCGCCGCACTGACGCTCCCGTGCTCGTAGATACGGATCAGAACGGGTACCAGATTGAGGTCGAAGGATCGAGCCACAGTGAGTCCATCGCTGTCAGCGATATACGATATCTGCGCTTCGCGATTGAAGATACAGCCGTTCTTGCCTACCGTCACGCGCCGAAACATTGCGTGAGGCGCTACACCCGAGCTTGACCGCACGAGCGGC
>Ga0070681_10001495_pt1 | contig 20670 bp, 20 predicted proteins | sample KBSC83BmetaG_FD_65650 | JGI IMG/M metagenome (GOLD analysis project Ga0070681, IMG submission 65650) | Corn rhizosphere microbial communities from Kellogg Biological Station, Michigan, USA - KBS C8-3B metaG | ecosystem: Host-associated > Plants > Roots > Rhizosphere | place: USA: Michigan... | reverse complement strand
TATGTCTGAGTTACTGGGCCCCACGTTTATATTCGACGCCCGCCTCGCTGAGATTGTAGAAGAGATCGATATCGAGCGCGACGAGGTAGTCGCGCTGCTTCGAGAGCGCCACATGACTGATGAAGCTATTGGTGAGACAGTCTTTGAGTTTAAGGCTGGCGCCAAGGAGAATCCTTCATCTGACGGCGAGTGGGCCGAAGCGTCTCGGCGGCACGTCACCGTGTATCTCGGAAGTTACGCGGCTTTGGCTCTGGCAGAGGAGAGCAATAAACGCGTCGCAAGTGTGGTCGTAACTGCTACTCTCTCCCAAGACTTGGCTCACGAAGCTGAGCACCTGCGACAGTTCGAGGTAGGTGAGTTGCCGGTCGTCTGGCTGGGAGAACTGCCGCCGCATGCTGACCGGCCTTGGGAACGACAGGCGAATGCAGTCGAGACCGCTTATCTTGCCGCTTTGAATCGCCGAGACCGTGGATTTCTAGGCACAGTAGACCTTAAGTAAGCTCCCCAGTCCGCACATAAAATGCCTCTCCCTGTTACGCCTTTGAAATAACAGGGGTACAAACTATAATGGTATGCAAATGAATCAAGATCACATCCGCAATTTCTGCATCATTGCGCACATCGACCACGGCAAGAGCACTTTAGCTGACCGTTTGCTCGAGCTGACTGGCACGGTGGAAAAGCGCAACATGAAGGCTCAGCTACTGGACCGCATGGACTTGGAGCGCGAAAAGGGCATCACCATTAAGCTCGCCCCCGTTCGCATGGAGCATAAAGGCTTCGAGCTGAACCTGATTGATACGCCTGGGCACGTCGACTTCAGTTACGAAGTATCGCGCAGCCTGCAGGCCTGCGAAGGTGCGCTGCTGGTAGTGGATGCCTCCCAGGGCATCCAGGCGCAGACGCTTGCCAATGTCTATCTGGCTATGGCGGCGGACCTGACGATTATCCCGATACTTAATAAGATCGACTTGCCGGCCGCTGACGTGGACCGGGTCGGCGCCGAGATTGTCAGCCTGCTCGGCTGCAAGTTCGAAGATATTTTGCAGATTTCCGCTAAGACGGGCATGGGCGTCGATAGCGTCTTAGAGCACATCGTCAGCGATGTACCGGCGCCAAAGCCGAGTGCGCGGTCGGAAACCCGGGCACTGATTTTCGACAGCTACTACGACGATTATCGCGGGGTGATCCTGTACGTCCGCGTCATTGATGGACAGATTGCTAAGAACGCCCAGATTAAGATGCTCAACACCAGCGCTCCCGGCCTCGCCCTAGAAGTCGGCGCGCTCAAGCCCGAGATGACCCCGGGCGCCGCGCTCCAGACCGGAGAAATCGGCTACATTGTCACTAACCTCAAGACCACCCGCGACGCCAAAGTCGGTGACACTGTGACGCTCCTGAATGCCTCAGCCACCGAGCCGCTGCCGGGCTACAAGGACGTCCAGCCGTTTGTGTATGCCGGCTTCTTCCCAGAAAGCAATGAGCACTACCAGGAGCTGAAGGACGCCATCGAAAAGCTCTCTTTAAGCGACAGCGCTTTGCAGTTTGCGCCGGAAAACTCGCCGGTGCTCGGTTTCGGCGTACGCATCGGTTTCTTGGGCCTGCTGCATATGGACATCGTTCGCGAACGCCTGGAGCGCGAATACAACCTGGACCTGGTGGTAACTAACCCGTCGACTGACTATCAGGTGAGCTTGCTTGATGGCGAAGAGGTCGACATCAAGTCGGCGGCCGACCTGCCCGACCCGGCGAGAATCCGCGAGATCCGCGAGCCGTGGATCCAGGGCGAGATTATAGTACCCCAAAGCTTTGTCGGCCCGGTCATCCAGCTCATCTCGAGTAAACGCGGCCTGCAAAAAGCCTTGAGCTATGTTGAAGAACGGGCCATCGTTGGCTTTGAAGCGCCACTCGCCAACTTGCTGACGGACTTTTACGACCAGCTTAAAAGCATTACCAGTGGCTACGGTAGCTTTAACTACGAGCTCGATAACTACCGGGCAGAAGACCTAGTAAAGGTCGACTTTTACGTGGCCGGCGAGCGGGTAGATGCCCTGAGTGTCATGGTGCACCGTTCTGAAGCCGATCGCTTAGGTCGCGAAACGGTTACCAAGCTCAAAGAAGTCATTCCACGACAGAACTTCCAGGTGGCCTTGCAGGCGGCTATCGGCGGCCGGTTTATTGCCCGCGAAGACTTAAGTGCCTACCGCAAAGATGTCACGACCGGCCTGTACGGTGGTGACGTTTCGCGCAAGAAGAAAGTGCTGGCCAAGCAGGCCAAGGGCAAGAAGCGCATGAAGAAATTCGGCAAGGTCGACATCCCCGCCGAAGCCTTCACGGTTATGCTGAAGCGCGACTAGGGAAGGTAGCAAAGGTTACAGTTACCTCTGTAAGAATCGCCATAGTCAGGTCGCCATATTTTTGCGTATGCTGCTAAGTATCAGTCTAATAAAAGGCAGTACGTATATGGCGCATCTGGTGCACATCTCGCTTCGTCGTCGACTCAAGTCCGTACTGTTGATATGTGGCTTTGCGCTCTTTGTAATCATGGCGGTCCTTACCGCGCACCAAGCCTCTGACCCGAAGCTGTCACGGGGCCGCCACATTGCGGCCCGTCCGAACATAGTGAGGGCAGCGCCGACTGTCGCGGCGAGTACCGGCGTAGCGGCTACTGCTCAAGCACCGGCCAGCGTGCCGCCGGCTCCTGGACCGAGTTCACCGGCCACGGCTACCGCTTTACCTTCGCCGGTACCGCCGAGCGAGACTAGTAGCGCTCAGTCTGACGATCTGCAGCGGGCCTTGGCGCTGGCGGCTAGCTTACGAGCAGTCATGAATCAGTCGGTACCCGCGGCTACAAACCGGTAACTCATTGGTAATAAAAAACGACTCACGGTACGTGAATCGTCTTAGCAATACTGTGTTTCAAAGTTGGGGTATTGACATGTCAGGGGCGTCGGGTGCTTAGCCGGCTAAGCTAGGCGGCTGACTTGGCGCGCTTCAGCAACTGCTCGATGATGTCATCGGTGACAGCGACAGGTTTTTGGTCACCGTCGATCTCGATAAGCAGGCCATGGTCGCGGTAAAACTCAATGACCGGCAGGGTTTTTTCACGGAATTCGTGGAGGCGCTTTTCAAACACATCCGGCGCGTCGTCGGTGCGGTTGCCACGTTCGTCACGGTTAAGGTTATCATGACGCTTCCGGGCGACCGCTTCACTGACGGTGAGCAAGATGACGGCCCGGATCGGATGGCCAGCAGCTTTGGTGGCTTGCATAACGCCATGTTCTTCGCCGTGCCAGCGGCCTACCGAACTGAGTAGTAGCGGTTTGCCTTCCAGGCGCTCGTGGCTCAAGAAGGGCATTACGATGTGTAAATAATCTTCAGTGGGGATGAGACCGCCGTTGTCCATGATTTTTTGGACGTGCGGCGGGATAACGCCGTTTCGCAAAATGGTGCCGCCGCCAAGCAATTCGGCGTCGAATAAATCGGCGAGCGCGCCACCTTGGGTATCCTTGCCGGCGAAGGGCATACCAAAAATATTAACGGAACCTTGACCAAGCCATTCGCGAATGGCTGCTAACTGTTCTTCCATGGATGTACTATAGCAAACAGGGGTGGAGGGTGCAACTTGAAGCAACTTAGCAGTCTGGACTTTTGAGTGCCAAAAGCGTATACTTATTACGTAATGACAGAGCGACAAAAGCAAATCTTGTCAGCCATCATCGAGCAGTATGCTGAAGTGGCTGTGCCGGTCGGCAGCAGTTTGCTCGCCAAAGTATTTGCTGTGTCCTCGGCAACTATCCGCGCCGAAATGGCCGAGTTAGAGCGCTTAGGGTACATTCGTCAGCCGCACACTTCGGCCGGCCGCATCCCGACCGACCGCGGTTATCGCCTGTACGTGAACTCGCTGGCTGCTGGCGAAGCCAGTCAGCCGGAGCGCCGCGCGGAACGGGCGCTGACCGCCCGCGTACAGCATGGCGGCCTACCGGAGCGCACCATCCGCAACGCTGTCGATACCCTGGTAGAGCTGACTCATAACCTCGGTCTAGCCACCATTGGCAACCAGCTGTACATCAGCGGCCTCAGTAATCTGTTTGGTCAGCCAGAATTTATTGGCGGCAATCAGGTACAGCAAGTCGCCCGGTTGCTCGACAACTTGGAGCCCTGGTTGCGCGAAGCGGCGCCGAATGAACCCCTAAGCGTTTTTATCGGCTCGGAAAACCCGATCGGTCGCAGCGCTGGCGTCAGCCTTATCATCAGCCGGTTCCGCAGCCCGTTCAGCGACCATAGCTACATCGGTACGCTGGGGCCAACCCGCCAAAGCTACCGCGATGTCATGGCCTTGGTAGCCCACACTGGAAAAACGTTAGAGGAAGTTTTATATGCCTAAAGCACCCAAAGAACCAAAAGATGACGCCCAAGCCGTTGATGCGGCAGCGCTCGAACAGCAGATTGCTGAGCTGACCGACGCCTTGCAGCGCGAACGTGCCGATGTCACCAATGTACGCCGCCGTCACGAAGAGCAGGTCGCCAGCCTAAAGACTATCGTCAAGGCCGGCGTGGTGCGCGATTTGCTGCCGGTTATCGACAACTTTGAACGCGCCCTTAAGCACGTGCCAGCCGAGCTCACCGACAACGACTACGTAAAGGGCGTCCAGGGTGTCGTCAAGCAGTTTGAAAAGACCTTGCAAGACCTGGGCGTTCAGCGTATCAAGACGGTCGGTGAACCGTTCGATCCGAAGTTCCACGAGGCGGTCAGCATGGAAGATGGCGACGGTACCACCGAAGTCGTCAGCGAAGAACTACAGGCCGGGTATGCGCTGAATGACGAGATTATTCGCCACGCCATGGTGCGCGTAAAAGTCCAATAACGTCCTCCAGCCCACGTGTAAGGCCGTATGTTCAAACGGCGCGCTTAATGCTTGCGCTTTTATAACTACGCGCTACAATGAGTCTTAATGAACCGCGCACCAGCTCTTAAGAACACGAGCCAGGGCGCTTTTTTCTTGAAAACCCAGCGGAAGTATCGTGGCTAGCGCTGAGCTGGCGCCAACTTTTCTTTCTGATTCTTTTTCCACTTCTCCCGAAACCGACAGGCTGCCTGCCGACCAGTCTCGGCCCGCCACCGACGGCGAGACTGATTATTCTCCGGAGATGGATGCTCATTCCCTCTGGCTACAGCAGGCCATTGTAGAGCGGATAGGGACCATTCTGGCGGATGAGGGTTTGGACGCCGACGAACGGGAAGCCTCTCTGGGCGGCTTGCGCCAGCTGACGAGCGGGGCCGGAGTCGGTACGCTCGCGTTTCGGAGTTTGGTCAGTTTTGCGCGCCACGACCTGCAGCTGAAGCGGCAGGCCCGACGGACGGCTTCTCAGGCGGGCAGTGAAGCAGCGATCGCTAATTAGCACTCTTGACTCACGAGTGCTAATTTCCTATGCTAGAATAGTATTTAGCACTCAGCGTAACTATCTGCTAGAAAGGGATATCTAATTACTATGGGTAAAATCATTGGAATCGACCTTGGTACTACGAACTCGGCTATGGCTGTCATGCAGTCTGGCAAGCCGGAAATTATCGCCAACTCCGAGGGCAATCGCACCACGCCGTCAGTTGTGGCCATCAACAAGAATGGTGAACGCTTAGTTGGCCAGGTGGCTCGCCGCCAGCAGGTCACCAACCCGAAGAACACCATTTATGAAGTCAAGCGCCTGATCGGCCGTAACTTTAACGACAAGGAAGTTCAGCGCGATCTGAAGCTAATGGGCTACGAGATCGTTAAAAGTGGCAACAGCGTAAAGGTCAAGATGGGCGACAAGGAATACAGCCCTGAAGAAATCAGTGCCATGATTCTGGGTAAGCTGAAGGCCGACGCCGAAGCTTTCCTCGGCGAGCCAGTCACCGAAGCTGTGGTGACGGTTCCTGCCTACTTCGACGACTCGCAGCGTCACGCTACCAAGGACGCCGGTAAGATCGCCGGTTTGGAAGTAAAGCGCATCATTAACGAGCCAACTGCCGCCGCTCTGGCATACGGTCTTGATAAAGCCGAAAAGAAGGACGAGAAAATCGCCGTGTACGACCTCGGTGGTGGTACCTTCGACGTATCCATCTTGGAACTCGGTGACGGTGTCTTTGAAGTGAAGTCCACCAACGGCGACACCCACCTGGGTGGTGCCGACTTCGACCGCGTGCTGGTGAACCACTTCGTGGATGAGTTTAAGAAAGACAGCGGCCTGGATATTTCTGAGGACAATGCCGCCATGCAGCGCCTGCGTGACGAAGCCGAAAAAGCCAAGATCGAGCTTTCCACGGCCCAGGAAGTTGACATCAACCTGCCGTTCCTGACCGCAGATGCTGAAGGTCCGAAGCACTTTGAATATAAGCTCAGTCGCTCCAAGCTGGAACAGCTGGTCGGCGACCTGATCAGCAACACGGCTGGTCCGTGTGAAAAGGCGCTTAAGGATGCCGGCCTTGAGGCCAGCGACATCGACGCCATCGTGTTGGTCGGTGGCATGACCCGCATGCCGGCCGTGCAGGAAAAAGTGAAGCAGATCTTCGGCAAGGACCCTATGAAGGGCGTCAACCCTGACGAAGTCGTGGCCGTTGGTGCCGCCATCCAGGGTGGGGTACTGCAGGGCGACGTCAAGGACGTGCTGCTGCTGGACGTCACGCCGCTTTCCTTAGGTATCGAGACCATGGGCGGCGTCATGACTAAGCTGATTGATCGCAACACCACCATTCCAACCTCCAAGAGCGAAGTCTTCAGTACCGCCGCTGACAATCAGCCGCAAGTCGAGGTCCACGTGTTGCAAGGTGAACGCGAAATGGCCGAGGGCAACAAGAGTCTGGGCCGCTTCATCCTCGATGGCATCCCCAGCGCACCACGCGGTGTCCCTCAGATTGAAGTTACCTTCAACATCGACGCCAACGGTATCCTGAACGTTACTGCCAAGGACAAGGGTTCGGGCAAGGAACAGAACATCACCATTCAGGGTTCTGGCAGCCTTGACAAGGCTGAGGTCGAAAAGATGGCTAAGGAAGCCGAAGCTCACGCCGAGGAAGACAAGGCGAAGAAGGAAGCCGTGGAAGCTCGCAACCTGCTTGATTCCAGCGTCTACCAGGCCGAGAAGATGAAGTCTGATAACAAAGAAAAACTCTCCGAAGAAGATGTCAAAAACATCGATGCAGCCGTTGAAAAAGCCAAGAAAGTCGTGGCTGACGACAAGGCGGATAAAGACGCGCTCGAAGCAGCCGCCAAAGAGCTGAACGATGTGCTAATGCCTATCGGCGCCAAGATGTACGAAGCGGCCGACGCCGAGACCCCGACTGAGGACAAGAAGTCTGACGAAGGCAAAGACGGTCCTATCGAAGGCGAAGTCGTCGACGGCGAAAAGTAAGCAATAAAATAGAGATTATGAATCAGCGGGCGGCCATGGCTGCTCGCTGATTCTTCTACCACCATGACTGAGCGACTAGATAATCACGAAGCCACACCGACCCCGGCGCAGGTTATTTGGCGCACGCTCGGCGAAATCGAGCTCTTGGTGCATGATGGCACCATCGAGCGGCATGATCCCAACGAGCGCCTATCGATCGAGTTTGTCGGGTTGGATTGGGTTCTTCACCGGCGCGACATCCTGTACATACGTGACGAGACTGATCCGGAACAGCTGTATTGGCCGTTGCTGGTCAAGGTTGACGACGGCGTTGAGGTGAATTATCAGTTGCTGGATGACGATGAAGTCATGTGCGGCGATGACTATGAAGATGAGGATAGTGACACTGCGGCTTTGCGGATGGCTACCGAGCTGGAGACCGTATTGCTGATGATGCGGCAACGCCCCATGGATGTGACCATCTACGGTAATGAGCGGGAGTGACGCCGCTAGCAGTTATGTGAGCGCCGGGCGGACCCGTATACGACGATGCCAGTGGCAGGGTGGTTAACTACCGGAACTCTCGGGGTCGGCGACAGCTTCTGTGGCTGCTTTGGCGGCCGGCTGGTGCTTTAGGCGGGCATCATTTTGTTTTCAGGTCGTATGATAGGGGCATGCCGAATAACGAACTTCCCCGTGACGCCACAGAAATTCCCACTACCCTATCTACCGATGAGGCTGCATTTGCTGCCCACTTTCCGGTTAACCCGGAGCAGATAGGGGCGAGGCTAGGCGCGGGCATGGGGCATACCGTGTACGCCTACGAAGACGATGCCGTTGTCAAAATTCCTAAGTGGCGCGGACTCAAGCACGAAAGTAACCCGACGGTGACCGCCGAACGCCGGCAAGAAACCGTCGATACCATACAGGCTCACTTTCCGGGGTATGCCTTGGAAACGGAAGTCATGAGCAGCGCGACAAACCCGTCTTACATCATGGCTCAGCGCAGACTAGCAGGCTTTCGGAACCTCACCCCGGCTGACTTGGCACAGAACTCCATAAGGAGACAGCTGGACGATATTATGGCCAAGAACGCCGCCCTTTTTGCACAGAAAGGCATGTCGCTTGATTTTATGGGTAGGGAAGGCATGACGAATACGGCGAAGAGCCGGTTTTCAAAGACCCGCCAGCCAGAGGTTTCCAATATCGTCATTGAAGAGAACGCCGACGGAAAGCCCCGCCTAGTTATTGCCGATATGAGTCTGCTACGACTCGGCCGCGACAATCATGATGTCGCGTCGCTGTCCGGGCGTCGCTCCTCGGTTATAAACGCGGTGACGCTTGCTATTAATCGTTGGCTTATCCAAAAGCACTTCGGCTATGACATTACGGGCGGCGAGCGTCGCTGATTCTCGCGCAGATATCGTAAAAGATTCGACGAGGTCAGAAGAATCGTTTCAGTGTGCGCCAGTATGCCGCCGCGGTAAAACGGGCTCTAACGTCAGGGGTCAGGTGGCAGCACGGGCAAGCATTGTTTTGACAACAGCTGCAGTTAGTTGCCTGACTCAATATATTCAGGTACTATGCAGCCACCATGCAGCGCAAGCAAACTAGGACGAGTCTATACGCGATTATTGCTGCGGTCGTTCTGTTGGCAGCCGGTATGACGTACGCGCAACTGGTGGACAGCGGTCGGGCGCCAAACAGCACCAAGCTGACCAGCACCCAGCAAGCCCAACTGACCGCTAAACGTAAACCTTTTTTGGACAACTGTGTCACTGGAGCCCGCCGTACAGCTGGCGGTTCTGATGAAGCACTCCGGCAGTATTGCGAATGTAGTCTCCGTCAGGCCATCGACATTTATTACAGAAAGCACAACGGACACACGCCGCCCGCCGATGACGTGGCGAACCTCACTGATGCGGATGCCGTCCTCGCCTATATCGATACTGAGTTCACTATGTCTGACATCGGTGACATTGCCCGCGCTTGCGTCGCGAATCTGCACCAGTAGGGCGGTTTTGGAACGGTGAGCCTACCGATACGCTTTGGTATGTAACGTGGTCAGAAATTGGCACTCGCAAGTTCAGAGTGCTATAATTACGTCAGAAATTATGGCTGCAAAACGAGATTACTACGAAACGTTAGGGATTAACAAAGATGCCAGTCCCGACGAAATTAAGAAGGCCTTCCGTCGTAAGGCTATCGAACTGCACCCCGATAAACAGGGTGGCGACGAAGCGAAGTTCAAGGAAGTTAACGAAGCCTACGAGGTCTTAAAAGACCCCGGCAAGCGCCAGCGCTACGATCAGTTCGGCCACGCTGGTGTCGGCGGGGCCGCCGGCGGCAACCCGTACGAAGGCTTTGGCGGTTTTAATGGCCAAAACGTCAATTTCGACTTTGGCGATCTGGGTCTGGGCGATATCTTTAACAGTTTCTTCGGTGGCCAACAGGGCGGTGGTCAGCAGCGCCGCGCCCGCGGTAATGATGTGGAAGCCCGGGTGGAAATCAGCTTCGAAGAAGCGGTCTTTGGTACCGATGTAGAGCTGCGCTTAAACCTCGATGATACCTGCAGCCACTGCAAGGGCACTACGGCCGAGCCGGGTTTTGAGCTCAAAACCTGCGACACCTGTAAGGGAGCCGGCCAGGTGGTGACGGCTACGCGGACTATCTTTGGCAACATCCAGCAGGCGGCTGTCTGTCCGACCTGCAAGGGCACGGGCAAGGTGCCGGAAAAGGTCTGTAGCGTCTGCCACGGCAAGGGCACGGAACATAAAGCCCAGAAGATCCAGCTCAAAGTCCCGGCCGGCATCGATGACGGTGCCACCATCCGTCTGCGCGAGCACGGCGAAGCTATCGCCAATGGCCCCAAGGGCGACTTGTATGTCCACGTCCGCGTCAAGGCGCACAAACACTTTACCCGCGAGGGTGATCTTATCTTAAGTGAGGCACATGTCGGTATGGTACAGGCAGCACTTGGCGCCGAGCTGGAGGTTGACACGGTTGACGGCAAAGTACGCATGAAAGTGCCGGCTGGCACTCAGAGCGGTACTGACTTTAAACTGAGTGGGCACGGCGTGCCGCACCTGCGCAGTGATAGCCGGGGCGCCCACATCGTGACTATCGTGGTTGATACGCCCACCAAACTGAGCAAGCAGCAAAAAGAACTGCTGGAGCAGTTCTCGGCTGGTGGCAAAAAGCGCGGTATTTTCTAAGCGCTAGCGGCGCCCACCGTCGGGCTTGGCTTCGTACATTGATTCATCGGCCTGGTCGAGCAGGATGTCCATCTGCTCATCGACGGCCAATTGGCTGTCCGGGTTGGAAACGGCGGCACCGATGGAAACATTGAACCCCAGGGCGCGGATGGCTTCGGGCTGGGTGGCCACGAAACGGGCCATATGATCACTCAGGTACTCATAGGTACGGTCCATTCGGGCATGCGGCTCTTCGCCGCGGCGGTTGTTCTCGCTCAGGTCTACCAAAATACGGAACTCGTCGCCACCGTCGCGGCCGGCAATCGTGCCCGGAGAGGTATTCTCGTTCTCGTCCTCGGCATCGGTAATCAAGTCTTCTTCACGTTTGAACAGGCCACGGAGGTAGGTGCCGAAGTCGGCCAGCAGGACGTCGCCGGTGGCATGGCCCAACGTGTCGTTGACAGCCTTGAAACGGTCCAGGTCCAGCATGACCACGCCGGTCGGCTGGCCAAGCTCCAGACGGGTGCGTAGCAGGTTACGCCAGGTCTCTTTGTTGACCAGGCCGGTGAGCATGTCGTGCTCCGCACGATGGCGGTAATAGTCGCGCGCCTTTTCGAGGGCGGAGATGTAAATATCGGAGGTAACGAGGATCCAATCGTCTGGCGTGCCAAGCTCACCGTGAATGGCGCGAGCTCGCTCAAGCATGGCGGCGCTACGTTCGTCGGGGGCCAGGGCGGCAGCGCCGGCCGCCTGTCTGAGATAAATGCCGGCGCCATCAATCGCAGCGGGGTGCGTTTCGGGTGCGACGTCGCTGGCAGGTAACGGCACAGGCTGTCGTTCGGCCGGGTTAGGAAATGCGGACATAAGGACTACATAATACAACACTTATGTTAAAAAGTCAATATCCTGCTCGTGCTTGGCGGGGGTGGATAGAGGTGGCATACTAGAAGCAAATGCATAAGCATATTCAAAAACCCAACCAAGATGGCTTTATCACCATGATCGTCTGCTTGGTCTTGATCGTTGCTGCGGTACTATATTTTGCCTACCAACACGTTTCCCAAGTCCAGCGCTAGCGTTTATTGCTAAAACATTATAAATATTGTAAAATATTGCAGATGAAAGATATCGTCTGCCTGTCGTATCGTGCCGATGAACTGCCGGCTGGCGGCAATTTGAGTGGCCGAGAGCAACTGTTTGATATGCTCCGGGGTTATGATCTGCAGCCGGTGGTCAGCCTTGGTGCCGAAGGCGCGTATCAGGGTGACCAGTTACGTGTGCACGAGCTGCTCAGCGAGCAGGTAGCTGGCGCCGCCGGTCAGGTAGCGCTGCAGGGGGTGGGGCTGATCGTAAACCGTCTAGACCGCTCGATTAAAAAGGACCGGCTGGACCAGCCGCAGCTTTTGCCGCCCATGATCAACGAGAATACCATGCGTTCGTTGGCGTTCCGCAAACACCGTACGAACGACGAAGTGTTGGCCCCGCTCGGCATTAACATACCGACGGCGCTCGTTGTGTCACCTGAAGTGGTGGGTAACTTTTTGGATACCCACCAGGCGGATGAGTACGTAGTGAAGCCCAATAGCGGTACTAATGGCAGGGGAGTGCAACGCCTTGACGGGGCTAGCGTGCGGCGGTTGTTTGCAGAGCAGCCGGATTTATATGACAAACAGATTGTACAGCCGGCCTATGATTTTCAAGCGGCGTTTCCGGCCGGATTGCGTCCTTATGATGCGGCCAGCGCCGAGGCGTTTGAAGGCTGGAATCGTCCGGGGGTTAATAAAGAACTACGCATTTATGGCTTCCACTCTCCGCAGCAGACAACCACTTTCCCAGTCGGACGAGCCATTCATGGCGAGGCTGATCAGTGGTTCTTTGTTGATCCAGAGTCTGTGCCGGCTCGGTTGCTGGAACGGACCGCGGCAGCCATGCGACTGGCAGCCGAGGTGAGCGGCTCGGCGGCAGTGCTTGGCACGGTAGACTTCGGCTATGGTGTGTTGGGTGACCAAGCGCCAGACTGGCGAGCCATTGAGCTTAACGGTAAAGCCCCGTACGTTCTTGGCTATGATAAACATGCCGGCGTAGCAGATGCGCTGCGCACCCAGCTGGCGGCTCAGATCGCGGAAACTGTGCGAATGCCGGAGCGGCCGGTAATGGTACACTAGTGGCTATGCGCGTACTACTGATAGGTAACACCGGTGTCTCTTCGATTGACGACGAGGCATACTTCGGCCGTTACGTTGATTTTTTGCAAGGCTCGGTTGGCCAAGATAGCGATATCCAGGTCGAATACACCTTTTTCGATGATTTATACATTGCCGTTGGTGACGATAGCTTTACCATTTACGACACCCGTAACCAACGACAGCTCAGTGAGTCCGATGTCGTGCTTTTGCGCGGCACGGCCTTCCGCCAGTACGTCGATGTCGTGAAGGCAATCAGCAGCTATGCGGCCGAGCACAACATGCGGTCCATTAACGACTACAGCGGCTTCCGTGATTCTTCGAAGCTGACGCAGGCCGTTCAGTTCCACCAACTCGGATTGCCCGTGGCACTGAGCGTCTACGTGACTGAGGCGGTGCTGCAGGCGAAATACCCGCTTGGTTTTGATTTCCCCTGTATCATGAAAGCCACTTTTGGTTCGCACGGCAACGACAACTACCTCGTAAAGTCGATGGAAGAAGCAGTCGAAATCGCTGGTCGCGACCCAAAGAAGAAGTTTGTGCTGCAGCGCTTTGTGCCCAATGACAAAGACTACCGCTTGCTCGTTATCGATGACGAAGTAGCGGTGATTGGGCGTTCGCCAGTTGAAGGCTCGCATCTGAACAACACCTCGCAAGGTGGCGTCGCGCAACTCGAACAGGCCGGAGTCGTTCCCGAGGCTATAATTGAAGGCGCCAAGCGGATTACCAAGCACTTGAACATGAGTATTTCTGGCGTTGATGTGTTAGCCGACAAGGTGACCGGCGAATTTTACTTCCTAGAAGTGAACGCCCAGCCGCAGTTGATGACCGGCGCATTGCTCGATGTAAAGTCGGATATGATGGGCCGCTACTTGCGGGCCGTGAGCGAGTCTCGCTCCAGTGGTGCGAACGGCTGATTAGCCAAGATGAAGAGCACGTTGCGGTGCTCAGACAGGTCGAGGTTATTATTGGTAATCTGCGGGTTGCGGTTGTGACGGTCGACTAAGAAGGTACCGTCTTCGGATACCGACCGGCCGGCCTCGCCCCAAATATCGCTTTCCAGCGGGCTGGTGACGCCGAGCAGGCGGCAGCAGGCCAGATACTCGAACTTGTTGTCGAGGTTGATATCTACGAAGTGATCGCGGAGGAGTTGTTCGATTTCGTCCAGCATGGCTAGGTAGGTGTCGCGGTGCTGCGCGGGGACGCGGTAATAAAACTTTGATTCTCCCAAAATACAGTGCGTGTACAGGTAGATGAGCAGCTGCAAGTGGATTCGTTGGGTTCGGTCGTAGTGAGTGCGGCCGAGCTCCAGGAACTGAGCCGGATCGAAGCCGGTTTCGTCGCGCTTGACGACGCGCCGATACAGGTAGAGGAAGTTAATGGCATGGGTAGATAGAATGGCTAAGGCATCGTCGTCGGCCAGCAGCTGCTGTTCGTAATCGGCCAGCTCGGCGTCGCTCACGAACGCAGAGAGGGCGGGACGGGCATCGATGCCGTATATGGTCTCCAGGAAGGTGACCCGAAACAGCAGCGAGGCGTACATCTTAAGCAGTGGGTAGCGTTCGAAGTACGGTTGCCGTAGCAGGGCGGCGTTTTTAGAACCGTGTGACTTCTCGGCTTTGGTGCGGTCGACAATGGCCTGCAGGGCGGCGGCTGGGTTCTCCTGGGCTGTGAATTCGGCTCGCAGCTCGCCGAATAGGTACTGCTTTAGCACTGCATCCTGATTCCAGAGGTAGATGCGCGACGCAAAGTGGAACTGTTTGTCATAGGGCATCTTCCGGAAATGCTTGAGGTAATATTGTAAAATACTATTGCTTAAATTTTCCATATGTTGTATAATAGTCTGGTTGGTATTGCGGTCTTTCGCAGTCCATTATAGAGGATATTATGAAAGCAAAAAGCCCTACACCACCTCCAACATCGATGCCCGCCATGGTGCTTGGCTGTCTTGAGCTGATATGCATGCCTCTGCTGGCCGACCAGAGTGTCATCGCCAAGGTTGATACTGGCGCTTTTTCGGGTGCGCTGCACTGCACGGACATTAAAATTGTCCGTCGCGGCCTCAACCGCAAACGTTATCTTAAATTCACCCCGTTGGGCGATCCAGCTTTGGCCACCGAGACCGACAGATTCCAGCGTACCTTTATCCGTAGCGCCACCGGTCACCGCATGAAGCGCTATGTGATTGACACCGAAATTACTGTCAAAGATCAGGCCTACCCCATCACAATTGGTTTGTCGGATAGATCTGACATGAAACGGCCGGTATTACTAGGCAGACGTTTTTTGCGAGAAAATGACATACTTGTAGATGTACGCATCAACCAGGAACTGGACGATGAAGGAGAGTCAACCAAATGAAAATAGCGATTCTATCAAAAGGCAGCTTGAACTACACTACGAAGCGATTGCGTGAGGTTGCGACCGAACGGGGTCACGAAGTACATGTGATCAATTATGCCAAATGCTATATGACCATGGAGAAGGGCAAGCCGGTTGTTTACTACAAAGGTGAAGAACTGCCTCGCTTTGATGCCATGATTCCCCGAATCGCCCAGAGCTACACTAAGTATGGGACGGCCGTGGTGCGTCAGTTCGAGATGCAAGGTTCCTTCACGACCGCCAGTTCGATGGCTATTAACCGTTCCCGCGACAAGTTGCGCTCCTACCAGATCATGGCCCGCCAGGATGTGGGCATCCCGAAGACAGTCTTCGCCCGGGAAACGGCTAACCTCGAAGAAGTGGTGGACCTGGCCGGTGGTGCGCCGGTAATCATCAAGGTGGCCCGCGGCACGCATGGCAACGGCGTGGTACTGGCCGAGACCAAGAAAGCCGCCAAGGCGGTGATGCAGGCCTTTTACGTAGAGGGTGTGAACTTTATCGTGCAGGAATTTGTGGCGGAAAGTGCCGGTACGGACATCCGGGCCCTCATCGTGGGCGGCCGGGTGGTGGCTAGCATCCAGCGTCAGAGTCTGGACGACGACTTCCGCTCCAACACTCACCAAGGTGGCGTCGGTAAGGCAGTGAAGCTGACTCCGGAAGAAGAAAAAACGGCCGTCCGCGCCGCCAAGGCCATGAACCTGCCGATTTGCGGTGTTGATATGATGCGCTCCAAGGATGGCCCGAAAGTACTTGAGGTGAACAGCAGTGCCAGCATCAAGACACCCGAGCTGGTGACCCGCCGTGATGTGGCCACCAAGATCATCGAGTACGTCGAACGTAACGCCAAGGCACGGCCGCGCAAAGACAAAGTCGGCGCTTAAAACCCCTCCGTTACTGGAGGTAGACTCACCAGCGCTTATGCTAAAATCAGGACATGACTCCTCTTGTCGTGCTCGCCGCGCTCGCTCTGGTGCCCCTGTTGGCCATCCTTTGGCTGCGCGTTAATGGCGCCATTGCTTTCATGAGCCTGTGCCTGGGCAGTGTGCTGGTGACGTATACTTCGAGCGACGTGGACGGCGTACTGACGAGCATGTCGACGGGCAGTAACCGGCTGACGGTGAACCAGTGGTCACAGCTGGCCTTACTGGTAGTACCGCTGTTGCTGACCATTTTGTTTACCCGCGGCAGCGTGAAGGGGCATAAGAAGCTGACGAATGTGCTGCCTGCGCTGGCGGCCGGTCTGCTGACGGCCTTACTGGTAGTACCGCTGTTGCCGAGCGATTTACAGCACCAATTGCACGACCAAACTGCTTGGACGCAGTTGAACAATGCCCAGACGGCAGTGATCTTGGGTGGCGCGGCCTTCAGTTTGGTATTTCTGCTATTTACGCACCGCACCAAGCCGGCGCCCGAAGGCGAAAAGAAGCAGTCCGGCAAGCATTAGTTGGCGCCGCGGCTCCCGGATTGACTTTTTGGCCGAAATATCGATAATGTAAGGAGTTATTTTCGCTGCTTACAGGGAAAAGAGCAGTCCGAGTCAGCGGATTTAGTCCGCGACCCGGCGCGATGAGAAAAACCCTAGGTTTGTCTCATTACCAAGGGCCCATAGCTCAGCTGGTTAGAGCACCTGCCTTTTAAGCAGGGTGTCGTGGGTTCGAGCCCCACTGGGCCCTCCAGTATCGTATTTTTTACCCAAATTCGCCTCATTTTGAGGCGTTTTTTGGTTTTTATAGGTGTAAATCGGGCTAGCCTTCGGGTTATAAACTTTTCGGTCAGCCGTTATTTGTATTCCACCAGGGAAAACGATTTGTTTATAAACCACTAACGTTTGTTTATCTAGCTCCCACCACTTGGCCTCTTTGTTGCTCATAAAATCAAAGGCAAAGTTGATGAATTCATCGAAATCCTTTTCGAAGTCGTGGGCTTCAGCTGCGGCTTTTTCCGCTTCAGCTATTTCAAGTTTGGTCGCCTCTATTCGCTCCCTTATGTCCTCTTTCAACTCCGGGTTGTCCACTAAACTGTCTAGCATCCTTGCTTTACGGTCTTTGAGTACCTTAACTCTGCCATCGGCTATGAAGGCACGCTCGATGAGCGTCTTCTCGTGAGACCTCCAGACTTTGCGAAGAGCCTCCCTAAGTTTGCTTTGCTGCGCCGCGGACAGGTTCATCTTTGCGAGTTCTTCACTTACTGCTTCATGTAATGTTTCTTGTCGCAATCCAAGCTTGCACCCACAATCCTTACATCGGCATCTATAACGCTTGTACCGGTTGCCTTTACCGTTGCCTTGATAGAAGCCGACGAGGCGGGGGTATTTACAGCCGCCATCAACGCAAGTTTGACACTCGGCCACGTTGGAAAGGACAAAATCGGGGTTATTGATCTTCGGCGTGAATAATTTGCCCTTATTCTTGACTACCTGTATCAGGATGTCATGCTCGGCCTTCGTTATCATCGGCGTGTGTAGTCCAATCAAATCTTCAGGCAGTTCCCAATCGGCGAAGGTAAGCCTGCCCCAATAATAGGGGTCGGCCATCAAGTTTTTCCAGCGATGCATGTCGATTTTTCTTCCGCCGACTGCTTTAGGCCCGTAGTTCTTAGTCCGCAAGCCTTGCTCGTTTGCCCAAGCAAGCCCTTCCGATATGTTCATCTCTCCAGCGGCCATAGCCCTAAAAGCTCTCTGCATTATTGACCAGTTTGGTTCGTCGGGCTCGTGTAGTCCTGGAATATCGGACCGCTTGTAGCCAGTATGGGGGTTGCTGGGGTAGTAGCCTGCCAAAAGCTTAGATTTCATCTTTGATGGCGTTTTGGTGATACGCTCCTGGTTGCTTTGTTGTGCGCGGTAGATGTCGATGAGCTCATCAAATACGGCTCTGTCGTCGTCGGGGTCAATATCGGGTCGTGTGGCGAATATTATCCGTACGCCCAACTTCTTGAACTCCATCTTCCACCAGAAATACTCATCGATCGACCGCATAAATCTGTCGACTTCGTCCACCAGTAGGTACTTAACTGACCGATAGCGCTTGCAGTAGTCATGCATCTCCCGCAGGTCTTTTCGGTTCATGTTTTTACCTTTACGGCTAGATACGGCTAAGGACCAAATTTGAACTAACTCGGTATTTAGTATTTCCGCGGCCCTTTGTACATTCTCTTGTTGAGGCACGAGGTTGCCGTCATTTGCTTGTCCCTGAGTAGATACGCGGCACAGCGCAATTGCTTTAGTTCTTACGTTTGTCAAAGTAGACCCTCCTGATTCAATTATGTTGTTAAGAAACAAAAACACAAATCGTCAATGTGTGCCTTGTCGTTCTGCTTCTAAACCCTGCTTGTGCTTTTTGTATTGCTCAAACAAGAAGACTGCCAGTTCGTGAAAAGCCTCTTCGCTATTTTTTGGCACCATTTTAGACACCACTCCTTAAGTGGCTTATCGGTTTATGTTGCAAGAGGGACTAGGCCTGTCAGTAACAGGAGTCCGAAGGTGCGTGCTGCAGTCCACGCGTTGGTTCAGGTGGCTCTTACGAGGAACTTGAAGCCATTTGTTGCTCAATCTGCATAACCGCTCTTATCGGTATGCAAACTGAAGCCTTTCTAATGTCTAATTATATGAGCCAAGTACGCCTATGGCCATATCTGAACGACAGTAGGATTCACAACACACGCTAGCAGTAGCGTGTAGAATGGCTAGCTAAGTGCTATATATGGGCTTTATTGTCCATTCTGACGCACGGACGGCCCGTATAAGAGGCTATAAGGCAAAAGTTGAGCACAGGGGTCACCCGAAATTTTGGGCTACGTTTTTCAAGGGAAATATTTTATACTTCACCTCGAGTAGCGTCAGCTACCTAGACCTAGAGCCGCCGCGAGGACAGGTATGGTCGTCAAATCCACGAAAAGAAACAGCTCGTCATGAGTACTTCTTTTCGTGGTTGCAGCCGGAAACGGTTGTAGGGCGCAAGCTCACTCGTGGCGGGCTTTTTTGATGCCGCCGATTACCAACCCGTTACGCAAAGGAGCGTAGGACCAATGGACCAAGCAATCGACCAAGCAAATCAAGCTAACAACGCGGCGATGTGGGTATTATTTACTGTAGTTATTATCGCCCCTCTCCTAGTCCTATTCGTCTCAGTTCTTGTGGCAATCGTTGCACAGCGTAAGCTCAAATGCCCCGAGTGTGGCAATTGGCGTAAGAATAAAAAGTCTGGCGTACAGACTATTAGGACTGTCGAAGGTAATAATGCCGTCGTGACCACCCAGCGAGTTGTTATTTGTAGGAAGTGCAAGAACGAGTTCACTGTGTGAACATGCCCTCAAGCCTCGCTAGTTTAGTCTCGGACATAAATACTTGTAACGGCTTGGGGTTTAGTGTGCAGCTAGCTGATAACGTTAAATCGTTTCTTTGGCGGCGTTATGATCCGAACGGTCTTCTAGTATATCCGAGTATTGACAGCTGGCCGGAGCTTCTCAAGCGGTGTATCAAAAGTGATGACTTCGACACGCTCAACAAGGAACAGGTGCTGAGCATCTTGTTTGGGCTAATGCACCGGGAACGCGTTGTTGATGGCTTGTGGCGGTCTATGTTTGAGTGGGGTGTTGCGCAGAAGCTTCTTGTACGTCTGTCCTCGCTAGATGCTGATTAATACAGATAGATTCGGGTTCATTCGGGTTTTACGAATAAATACGAATAAATCACACAACTTCAAGCGTAAGCAGCTATAATAAAACTCATGGCAGGGGCAAGGGATATGGGGTTAGCAAAGAGGGATGTGAGTATAAAGTCACAGCCATTCTTAAAATGGGCAGGCGGTAAAACACAATTACTCCACGAGCTAATAAAGAGAGTTCCTGAAGAATACAATGTTTACTTCGAGCCTTTCATTGGTGGTGGCGCTTTGTATTTTGCCATTGCGCCTGAGGAGGCTGTAATAGCTGATATCAATGATGACTTAGTCAATGCGTACATAGTGGTTAGGGATAACCCTAATGAATTATTAGAAGCCTTGTCGAAATATAAAAACGAGAAAGACTTTTACTACTCAATTAGGAGCCAAGACCAAAACAAGCTAGGCAAAATTGAAAGGGCCGCTCGGCTGGTGTACTTAAATAGAACCTGCTTCAACGGCCTATATAGGGTAAATAAGAACGGCCAATTCAACGTACCCTTCGCTAATTACAAGAATCCTAACTTCGTACAAACCGAACGAATACTCGCTGCTAGTCAGATGCTGCAAAATACTGATGTGTATCACGCCGGATTTGAAAAGGTGCTAGTTGAAGCTAAGGCTGGCGATTTCATTTACCTAGACCCGCCCTACTACCCCAAAGACGTATATTCTGACTTCAAGAGGTACAGCAAGGAGCAGTTCTATAAGAATGACCACGAACGGTTAGCTGAACTGTATAATGAACTCACAGAGAGAGGTTGCTACGTAATGCTGTCTAACTCTGATACTCCTTTTACTCGTGAGCTTTATAAAAAATGGCGTGTAGACACGGTCTACGCTAAAAGACTTATAAACAAAGATGCGTCTAAAAGGGGTGAG
>Ga0070681_10001493_pt1 | contig 20681 bp, 22 predicted proteins | sample KBSC83BmetaG_FD_65650 | JGI IMG/M metagenome (GOLD analysis project Ga0070681, IMG submission 65650) | Corn rhizosphere microbial communities from Kellogg Biological Station, Michigan, USA - KBS C8-3B metaG | ecosystem: Host-associated > Plants > Roots > Rhizosphere | place: USA: Michigan... | reverse complement strand
CTCAAGCTCAAGCAGGGCCATGTGGCGCGGCAAATCGTCCCGCCGCGGCGGCCGGCGCCGCTCGATGCCGCGACCGAGCAGGCCTTGCAGCAACGCGTCACCACGGTTGCCGACCCGGCGCTGCAGGATGCGTTGCTGGCGCTGGGACGCGCCGTCAAGCGGCGGCGTTAGCGCAGATCCCATTCATGATGAACCGCGCCGCGGTTCACCATGAATGGATGAAGATGCGCGCCCTCGGCGAAACCGAAGGTTTCGCCCCAGTCAAGCAGCCTTGTCGCTTTTCCCTCCGCTTTTGTGTCGATATAGTGCGCTCGCCGTCGCGGCATCGGGTCGCGGGGCAGATCGGGAGTAGCGCATGTCCAGGATGCTCACGAGCTTGGCCGCCTCGCTGGCGCTGATGCTCGCGGTTTCCTTGCCGGCTGCCACGCGCGCCGCGGATGCGCCGGCTGCGGCAGAGCATGTGCTGGGCAACGCCGAAGCGCCGATCACCATCATCGAATATGCCTCGCTGACCTGTCCGCACTGCGCCGAGTTCGACAAGACCGTGCTGCCGCAGCTGAAGACGGCCTATATCGACACCGGCAAGGCGAAGCTCGTCTACCGCGACTTCCCGCTCGACGGCGTGGCGCTCAAGGCCTCGATGATCGCGCGCTGCCTGCCGTCCGAGCGCTATTTTCCGTTCATCGACGCGCTGTTCAAGCAGCAGAGCAACTGGGCCTATGGCGGCGACCCCAAGGTCGGGCTGCAGCGCATGGCGCGGCTCGCCGGCATGAGCCAGGACACTTTCGACAAATGCTTCGACGACAAGCAGCTCGAGGATCAGGTGCTGGCGGAGCGGCTCGAAGGCTCGCGCCAGTTCAACATCCAGGGCACGCCGACCCTGATCGTCAACGGCAAGGCGTCGGAAGGCAACGGCTTCGAGGATCTCGACAAGATGCTGAAGCCGCTGGCCGCGAAATCTTGAGCGGATTGCCTTAGCCCGTGTATTTCACGCGTCTCCGCCTCGTCGGCTTCAAAAGCTTCGTAGAGCAGACCGAGCTCGCCATCGAGCCCGGTCTCACCGGCGTCGTCGGCCCCAATGGCTGCGGCAAGTCCAACCTCGTCGAGGCGCTGCGCTGGGTGATGGGCGAGACCTCGGCCCGCCAGATGCGCGGCGGCGAGATGGACGACGTCATCTTCGGCGGCACCAACGACCGGCCGGCGCGCAACCTCGCCGAGGTGCAGCTCGCCATCGACAACGCCGATCGCCGCGCCCCCGCCTCCTTCAACGATCTCGAGGAGATCGAGGTGGTGCGCCGCATCGAGCGCGGCGAAGGCTCGGCCTACAGGGTCAATGGCCGCGACGTGCGGGCGCGCGACGTGCAGCTGCTGTTCGCCGACGCCGCCACCGGCGCGCATTCGCCGTCGCTCGTGAGCCAGGGCCGCGTCGGCGCGCTGATCAATGCCAAGCCGGTCGACCGCCGCTCGATCCTCGAGGATGCGGCCGGCATCGCCGGGCTGCATTCGCGCCGCCACGAGGCCGAGCTGCGCCTCAAGGCCGCCGAGACCAATCTCGGCCGGCTCGAGGACGTGCTGACCACGCTCGATACGCAGCTGCAGGGCCTGAAGAAGCAGGCGCGCCAGGCGGCGCGCTATCGCACCGTCTCGGAATCGATTCGCAAGCTCGAGGCGGTGCTGCTGGCGCTGCATTGGTCGGCCGCCATCAAGGGCCGCGAGGAAGCGGCGGCCGCACTCGAGCTCGCCGAGCAGGCGGTCGCCGAGGCGACGTCGGTCGCGGCGCAGGCGGCGACCGTGCAGGCCAACGGCGCCGCATCGCTGCCGCCGCTGCGCCAGGCCGAGGTCGAAGCCGCCGCCGAGCTGCATCGCCTGACGCTGGCATCGGGCGAGCTCGAGGCGGAGGCGCGGCGCATCGGCGATGCGACGCGCGCCGTGGCCGAGCGCCTGCTGCAGATCGGTCGCGATGTCGAGCGCGAGACGCAGCTGGCGCAAGATGCCGAAGCGGCCCTGGCGCGCCTCGCCGAGGAAGAGAAGACGCTGATCGCCTCGCAGGACTCCGAGCAGGAGTCGCTCGCCGAGGCGGCGGCCGCGCTCGGCACGGCCGAGGGCGAGACGGACACCGCCGACCAGCTGCTGTCGCAGGCGAGCCAGAAGCTCGCCGCCAACGAGGTGATGCGCGCCAGCATCGACCGCCGTCTCGGCGACCTCGCCAACCGCCAGGGCAGGCTGACCCGCGAGCAGGAGCAGCTCGCGGCGCAGCGCAGCCGCGTCGCCGCCGAGCTGGTCAGCCCGCAACGACTGAACGAAGCGCGCGACGGGCTGGGCAGCGCCGCCGCGCGGCTGGACGAGGCGCGCGCCGCGCTCGAGACCTCGGCCGCGGCGCGTCAGGCCGCCTCGGCCGCCGAATCGGAAGCCGCGCGCAACCTGCAGGGCGCCGAGGGGGCGCTCGCGCGCCTGGTCGGCGAGATCGCCGGCATCGCCGCGAGCCTCGAGGCGCCGGTCAAGTCGGGCGGCGGCGTACCGGTGCTCGACGAGGTGAGCGTCACCCCGGGCTACGAGGCGGCGCTCGCCGCCGCCTTCGGCGACGATCTGACGGCGACGGCGGCGGAGAATTCCGACAGCCCGACGCGCTGGATCGGCCTGCCGCCGCGCGATGCCGGTGCGCTGCCGGGCGGCGCCGAGCCGCTCACGCAGAAGGTGACGGCACCGTCGGCCTTGGCGCGCGGCCTCGCCGCGACCGGCATCGTCGCCGATGCCGGCACGGGTCATGCGCAGCAGCGTGATCTCGGGCCCGGCCAGCGGCTGGTCTCCAAGGACGGCGATCTGTGGCGCTGGGACGGCTTCTTCCGCGCCGCCGGCGCGCCGTCCGAGGCGCAGACGCGGCTTGCCCAGCGCAATCGCCTGGCGCATCTGACCGAGGAGCGTGGCAAGGCCGAAGCGCTGCGCCAGACCCACCAGTCGGCGCTCGACCGCGCCCGCGCCGCTGCGGCGACGGCGCAGGCCGACGAGGCGGCGGCACGCAGCGAGGAACGCGCCGCGGCGCTCGGCCACGACCATGCCCAGACCGGCCTCAACCGTCTGGAAGCCGCGGCGAGCAGCGCCGAAGCGCGGCTCGCCAGTCTCGACGGCACGCTGGCGCGGCTCGCCACCGATCTCGGCGAAGCGCAGCAGGAGCAACAGACGATCGAGGCGCAGCGCGCCGAGATGCCCGATCCGGCGCTGGCGCGCGAGGAGGTGGCGCGGCTGCGCGCCGACCTCAACGACAAGCGCGGCGCGCTTTCGCAGATCCGCAACCGGCACGACGATCTGGTGCGCGAGACCGAGCTGCGCCGCCGCCGGCTCGCCGCCATCGAGGAGGAGCGCGCGGGCTGGCAGCGTCGCCAGTCGGGCACGGCGCAACGGTTGAGCGATCTCGCCGGCCGCCGCGAGGCGGGCCTGGCCGAGCAGGCGTCGCTGGCCGACGAGCCGGGCCGGGTCGAGGTGCAGCGCAAGGCGCTGGCCGAGCGCATCCAGGCGGCCGAGCAGCGCCGACGCGACGAGGCCGACCGGCTGGCCGCCGCCGAGACGGTGCTGGCCGAGGCCGACCGCGCCTTGCGCGCCGCCGAGAGCGAGCTCGGGCAGGTGCGCGAATCGCGGGTCCGCGCCGAGGCCATGCGCGACGCCGCCGTCAAGGAGGCGCAATCGGTCGCCGAGCGCATTCGCGAGAAGGTCGATTGCGCGCCGGAAGAGGTCGCCGGCGTCGCCGAGCTCGGCGAGGATCTCCTGGAATGGCCCGATCCGCAGGTGATCTCGACCCGGCTCGAGCGCCAGATCCGCGAGCGCGACAATATCGGCGCGGTCAATCTGCGCGCCGAGGAGGAGAGCGCCGAGCTCGAGGAGCAGATCACCGGCATGACCACCGAGCGCGACGACCTCGTCCAGGCGATCGCGCGCCTTCGGTCCGGCATCGCCCAGCTCAACCGCGAAGGCAAGGAACGGCTGAACAACGCCTTCGACACGGTGAACAACCATTTCCAGGAGCTGTTCGTGCGGTTGTTCGGCGGCGGCCGCGCTCATCTGCAGCTGACCGAGAGCGAGGATCCGCTGGCCGCCGGGCTCGAGATCCTGGCGAGCCCGCCCGGCAAGAAGCTGCAGGCCCTGTCGCTGCTGTCGGGCGGCGAGCAGGCGCTGACGGCGCTCGCCCTCATTTTCGCGGTCTTCCTCACCAACCCCTCGCCGATCTGCGTGCTCGACGAGGTCGACGCGCCGCTCGACGACGCCAATGTCGACCGCTTCTGCTCGCTGCTCGACGACATCTCCCGCTCGACCGGGACCCGCTTCCTGGTCATCACCCATCACCGCATGACCATGGCGCGGATGGACCGGCTGTTCGGCGTCACCATGGTCGAGCGCGGCGTCTCGCAGCTGGTGTCGGTCGACCTCGCCCGCGCCGAGCGTCTGCGCGTCTCGCAACCCGCATAAAATCAGCGCGGTAGCCCAATCTTGACAGCCCTGGGGTGCCCACCTATGGTGCGCGCCGCTTGCGCTCCCCGGCGGCCGGAGCGGGGCTGGTCACTGCCGTGTCACCCATGAGCGACCACCGGACCCCCGAAGATCTGAAGTCGCTGCGCGAGCGCCTGGAAAAGGCGCGCCGGGACCGTCCGCAAGAGACGGCGGACGACGGCGGAAACCAGCGCGGCGCGCTCAACAGCGCGCTCAGCGTCGGGCTCCGGATCGGGTTGGAGCTGGTCGTCGCCGTCGGGTTCGGCACCGGTCTCGGCTGGCTGATCGACAAGGGGCTGGGCAGCCGGCCCTGGGCGATGCTGGTAGGCTTGTTATTGGGTTTCGCGGCGGGCTTGCTCAATGTCTGGCGCGCGATGAACGGGATGGGACTTGCGGCCGGCTATCACCCGGCGCCGCCGGTCGCGGACGAGGACGAAGAGGACCAGTAGAGTGGCGGCAGAACACGGCGAATCCCCGCTGCACCAGTTCACCATCGAGCGGCTGGTGCCGATTCATGTCGGCGGTCTCGATCTGTCCTACACCAACTCCGCCTTGTTCATGACCATCGCGGTGGCGGCGATCGCCGCCTTCCTGCTACTCAGCACGAGCGGCGCGCGCCTCGTGCCGACGCGCTGGCAGTCGGCGGCCGAGCTCAGCTACGAGTTCATCGCCAACATGATCCGCGACAATGTCGGCTCGGCCGGGCGGCCGTATTTCCCGTTCGTCTTCTCGCTGTTCATGTTCGTGCTGTTCGGCAACGTCATCGGCATGATTCCCTACAGCTTCACCTATACCAGCCACATCATCGTCACCTTCGCGATGGCGCTGTTCATCTTCATCGGCGTCACCTTGATCGGCCTCGCCAGGCACGGGCTGCATTTCTTCAGCTTCTTCGCGCCCAAGGGCATGCCGCTGGCGCTGCAGCTCATCCTCATCCCGATCGAGGTCCTGTCCTACGTCATCCGCCCGATGACCCTGTCGGTCCGGCTGTTCGCCAACATGATGGCCGGCCACACCATGCTGCTGATCTTCTCCGGCTTCGTGGTGGCGCTCGGCATCCTCGGCGTCTTCCCGCTGGCGCTGAACATCTTCTTCATCCTGCTCGAGCTGCTGGTCGCGGTGCTGCAGGCCTACGTCTTCACCATCCTCACCTGCATCTATCTCAACGACGCCATCCATCTGCACTGAGGCAGGCGGAGCGCACTCTCACTTCCACCCCGCCAAGAAAAGGAACCACGCCATGGATCTCGCCTCCGCCAAGATGATCGGCGCCGGCCTCGCCTGCATCGCGCTGGTCGGTGCCGGTATCGGCATCGGCAACATTTTCGCCGCCCTGGTCAGCTCGATCGCCCGCAATCCGGCGACGCAGAGCCAGATCCAGACTCCGGCGCTGCTGGGCTTCGCGCTCGCCGAGGCGACCGGCCTGTTCGGCCTGATCATCGCCTTCATGATCCTGTTCGTGTTCTGAGCGGCGGCCCCGAAAGACACGTCCGCATCATCCGGAGCTGAACTGGGCGCGCCATGCCGCAACTCGACCTCTCGACCTTCCCCTCGCAGGTGTTCTGGCTGTTCGTCACCTTCACGGTGCTCTATGCGCTGATGGCGATGCTGATCACGCCGCGCATCGAGCGCATCGTCACGGCGCGGCAGAGCCGCGTCGACGGCGATCTCGCGCAGGCCAGCCGGCTGCAGGCCGAGGCCGAGGCGATCATGGCGGCCTATGAGAAGGCGATCGCCGACGCCAGGATGCAGGCGCAGGCGACCGTGAAGGCGACGCTCGATCGCCTGAACCAGGTGGCATCCGAGCGCCAGGGCCAGGCCAACGCACAGATCGCGCGGCGGCTGGAGGAGGCCGAGCGGCGCATCGCCGCCGAGAAGAACCAGGCTCTCGCCTCGCTGCCGCAGATGGCGGCCGAGGTGGCAGAGAGCGCCATCGCGCGGCTTGCCGGCAGGGCGAGCGCCGGCGGGGCCGTGGCGGCCGCCGTCGAGTCGGTCATCAAGGAACGCGTATGAGCGGGCTCCTCCACGATCCGGAATTCTGGGTCCTCGTCTCCTTCGTCATCGTCCTCGTCCTTCTGTACCGCAAGGCGATGCCGGGCGTGCTGCGCTCGCTCGACGAGCGCGCGGCGCGCATCGCTTCCCAGCTCGAGGAAGCCAGGCGTCTGCGCGAGGAGGCCGAAAAGACGCTCGCGACCTATCAGGAAAAGCAGCGCCAGACCTTGAAGCAGGCCGAGGAGATCCTCGCCCATGCGACGGTCGAGGCCGAGCGCATCGGCAAGCTCGCGGCAGCCGACCTCGAGGCGGCGCTCGAGCGCCGCACCCGCCAGAGCGAGGACCGCATTGCCCAGGCCGAAGCCGCCGCCCTCGCCGAGGTGCGCAACAGCGCGGTCGAGGTCGCGATCGAGGCGGCCCGGCGCGTGCTCAAGGCCGAGGTCAAGGGCGACGCCGCCGCGCGCATGGTCGAGGACGCTATCGCCGATCTGCCGCGCAGACTAAACTGACGGCCGAGGCCCGCTGGGCGCCGAGAGGGATTGAGGCCGATGTCGCTGAAGTCGCAGAAGATCATCTACAGCCTCGGCCGCAACCAGACGGCTGCCGGCTTCCTGCTCGCCCATCAGGACGGGGTGATCGGCTTCGCCTTCTCCGACCCGGTCGGCCGCTTCACCTTCTTCTCCTTCGATGCGCGGCTGAAGGAGCTCGAGAAGGTGGTGTTCCGCGGCATCGAGGACATCGAAGGCTCGATCATGACCTATCTCGACAGCTCCAAGCCGCCGGTCGAGCACCGCGAGCCGGCCGCCACGGATTTCTGAAATCGCATTCCAACGACGTCATGGCCGGGCTCGACCCGGCCATCCACGTCTTACGGTCTTCGCTGACTATTCGTCGCTTGCTGGTTCCCCGGGTCAAGCCCGGGGATGATCATCTTCGCCTTAGGCGAAGATGATCACTTCACCACGCCGTGCTCGGCGGCGAGCGCCGGGGCGCCGGGGCCGTATTTGTCGCGCAGCTGCGCCATGAGGCCGTCGACGCCATTGCCCTGGCGCTGGATCACCGAGCCGAAATCCTGCTGCTCGGTGACGCTCATGCTCACCCCTTCGACGATCACGTCATAGATCTTGTCGCCGCCGGCGCTCTTGGCGACGCGCCAATCGATGCGCACCGGCTGGCCGCCGCCGGGCTGCAGGATCTGGCTCGCGACGATGGCGCGGCCGTCGCCTTCCTCGCGGGCACCGGTGACCCTGAGCTGCTGGCCGGAATATTCCTTGAAGCGCTGGGCATAGGTCTGCACGACCATATTCTCGAACAGCCGCATGAACTCCTGCTGCTGCTCGGGCGTCGCGGTGCGCCAGTAGCGGCCGAGCACGAAGCGGGCGATCGCCGGAATGTCGAAGCCCTTCACGAACAGCGTGCGGAAGCGCGAGATGCGCTCGCCTTCGGTGAGGTTGGGCGCGGTGATCGTGGAGATCGCCTCGGCGCCCAGCGACGACACGAAGGAGGATGCCTCCTGCGTGAAGGAATCGGCCGCCTTGGCCGGGACTGCCGCGAAACCGGCGAAGCCCATCGACAGGGCCGCCAGGCCGACGAGAAAAGCGCGACGGATCATCACGGGACTCTCTCTTCCTTCTGGGCTGCCGAACACCCGTACAAAAGATGTACGAAGCCCGTTAACAAGACTCAACTGCCGCCGAGCCGGTGCGGCAGATGAGGCGAGGAATGTGCTCTTCCAGTCACAGTAACGCCGCCGGGGCCCGCCCGTCTCGCCCCGCTTTTCAGGTCGGGGGCACCGCCTGCCAGGGCACCAGGCAGCGCGCCACATAGGGGTAATAGCCGCGCGGGTTGCGGCAGAAATACCAGGCCTGGCCGGCCGGTGCCGGGCTCGCCACGACCGCCGGCGGCACATAGGGGTCGGGATAGGGGTAGACCGGCTGCGGGTAAAAGTACCAGGTGCCGTTCACCACCCACCACCAGCCGAGACGCCCGTCATGCCGGCCATGGATCCAGCCGCCGCGCCGCCAGACATCGAAGTCGCGCTCGCGAAAACGCCTGATGTCGCGGTCGCGGAACCGCTCCACGGCCCGCCGCTCCTCGATCCGCCGATCCTCGCGCCGCCGCTCCTGGGCCGCGGTCGCGTCCGCGAGCAGCGGCAGCAGGATGAGCGAGGCAAGGAACGCCATGAAACCTGTGCGCAGCATGATCATCCCCGTTTGATTTCGGCGCGAAGCATCGCGATGCCTTCAAGGTAATCAGCGGCCGGCGCTTTGAATAGTCCCCCGTCGGGCGACCGGCGCAGGCGCCGGAATGCCGACGCCAGGCTAACGCTCGGCCGGCGGCGCCGGATGCGGGCGGGCCGGATTATTGACAAGCGGCGGGCGTCCAAAGACAGTCCAGCTGAGGGCCGGCAAAGCCGCCGGAAGGGCGCGCAGAGCCCGATGGGGAGGACACGCATGAACAAGCACATATTCGGTCTGGCTTTGGCAGGCTTGGCGCTCCTCGCCGTCCCGGCCCAGGCGCAAGTCGCCTATCCGAAGAAAACCGTGACGCTGGTGACGCATTCGACGCCGGGCAGCGGCACCGACGTCTATCTCCGGCAGATGATCAAATATCTCGGCCCCATCATGGGGACGAATTTCGTCGTCGAGAATATCAAGGGCGGCTCGGGCGCGCGCGCCGTCGCCAAGGTCGCGACCTCGCCGGCCGACGGCTCGATCTTCTACGGCGCGACCGACACCTATCTCGACATGTCGCTGCTGAGCAAGCCGAAGTACGGCTACAAGGATGTCGAGGCGGTCACCAACGTCTTCTTCGACGCCGAGGTCGCCTATGTGCGCGCCGACAGCAAGTTCAAGACGCTGGCCGATCTCGTCGCCGACGGCAAGGCGCATCCGGGCACGCAGAAATGGGGCAGCGGCACGCCGGGCTCGCTCGATCGCGAGGCGCTCGAGGAGCTGCGGAGCATGACCGGCATCGATGCCGCTATCGTGCCGCATGACGGCGGCGCCGACGCGATAATCAACGTGCTCAACGGCACGCTCGATTTCGCGCTCGGCCAGGTGCCGGCACTGCGCGGGCAGCTCGACGGCGGCAAGCTGCGCCTGATCGCCACCCTCACCGAGCAGCCGTTCACGGACTTTCCCAACGTGACCACGGCGAAGCAGCAGGGCATCGACCTGGTGGCGGTGAAGTTCCGCGGCATCGTCGGGCCGAAGGGGCTGCCGGCGAATGTGCTGAAGGCCTGGGAGGAGGGCATCCCCAAGGTGCTCGCCAACGCCGAGTTCAAGAAATGGTACGAGCATGGCGAGCTCATGCCCGCCTTCATGCCGCACGACCAGTATGCGAAATATATCGACCAGGTCGTGAAGCGGCAGCAGGCCTTCTTCAGCAAGTTCAACATCACCGAGGCCGAGTGACGGACCTCGGCGCCGCCGTTCCGTCCTTATCGGCACGAGATCTGCTCGCCCACCCGGCCGGCCCGAGAACCCTCGGCTGGCCGGGCGCTCGGCGTGTCGCGGCACGCCGGCAAAGGGAGATTTTTCATGGATGAGCGGTCGCCCGGCCAGCTCAAGCGCGACATGGTCGCGGCGATCGGGCTCATGCTGCTGGCGCTGGCCTACGGCCTCAAGGCGCTGACGATCTCCGGCAGCTCGCTGACCGGCAAAGGCCTCGGAGCCGACGCCGTCCCCTCCGCGCTCGCCATCGCGATGGGGCTGTTCGCGTTCCTCCTCCTGCTGCGCAGCGCCCGTGCCCTCTACCGCCTGGCGCCATCCGCCGCCGCGCCGCAGGCGCCGCTGCCGCCGCTCGCCGAACGGCTGCGGCCGCATCGCCGGGCGCTGGTCATGCTGGCCTTCGGCATCATTTTCGTGAACGTGCTCGAATATACCGGCTATGCGCTCGCCATCGCGCTGCTGCTCGCCGCCACCGCCTGGTACAACGGCCAGAGCAAGCTCAAGCCGCTGCTGCTGTTCGCGGCCGGCGGCGCCATCGTCTACGATTTGCTGTTCGTGCATCTGCTCAACGTGACTCTGCCGGCCGGCATTTGGCCGTCGCTCTTCGCGTCGCTGTTCGGCATCGACTCGTGACGGGCTTCGACTATGCCTGGACGGCGCTGACCACGACGCCGGCGGCGTTCGCGGCGATCGCCGGCGTCATATGGGGGATGATCGGCGGCTCGCTGCCCGGCATCTCGGCCTCGATCGCCCAGGCGCTGCTGCTGCCCTTCACCTACGGCATGGATCCGACGGTGGCGATCACCCTGCTCGCCTCGACCTATGTCGGTGCCGAATATGGCCATTCGATTCCCGCCATCCTCATCAACACGCCGGGGACGCATGCCGCGGCCGCCACCGTCGCCGACGGCTACGCCATGCAGCGCCAAGGGCGCGGCGGCGAAGCGCTCGGCATCTCGCTCGCGGTCGGCGTCGCCGCCGGGCTGGGCGGCTGGCTGCTGCTGGTCGGCGTCACCGCGCAGCTCGCCGACTTCGCGCTGCTGTTCCGACCGCCCTCCTATTTCGCGCTCGGCATCCTCGGCATCAGCGTCATCGCGACCCTCACCGACGGATCGCTGGTCAAGGGCTTCATCTCGGGAACCATCGGCCTGATGATCGCCACCATCGGCACCGATCCGATCTCGGGCGTGTCGCGCTACACCTTCGACCAGCCGGAGCTGCTCAACGGCATTCCCTACATCCTGATCATGATCGGCGTGTTCGCCATCTCCGAGCTGTTCGTGCAGACGAGCGAGCCGGAATGGGAGCGCGTGCCGGGCTCGATCCGCATCAAGCTGCCGCGCTGGAAGATGTGGAAGGAGATCCTGCCCTCGGCGCTGATCGGCTTCGGCGTCGGCTCGGTCGAGGGCTGCATGCCCGGCGCCGGCGGCGCCATCGCCTCCTTCATGGCCTATAACGAGGCCAAGCGCTGGTCGCGCAACCGCGCGCAGTTCGGCCATGGCGCCCCCGGCGGCGTCGCGGCGCCCGAAGCCGCCAACAACACGGTGGCCTGCACGACCCTCATCCCGACCCTGAGCTTCGGCATCCCGGCCTCCAACTCGACGGCGGTGCTGCTCGGCGGCCTGCTGCTGCACGGCATGGATCCCGGCCCGCTGCTCTTCACCAACCATCCAGACTTCGTCTACGGGCTGTTCGGCGGGCTGCTGGTGGCCAACATCTCGCTGCTCTTCCTCGGCATGCTGTTCATGACGCCGTGCCTGTGGCTGGTGAGCCAGCCCAAGCCCTATCTCATGGCCGGCATCTATGCGGTGGTCTTCTCGGGCGTCTTCGCCATCAGCAACGACAACTTCGATCTCGGCCTCATCCTGGCCGCGGCGGTGCTCGGCTATGCGATGCGCTACTTCAAATTCCCGGTCCTGCCGCTCGTGCTCGGCCTCATCCTCGGCTACATGATCGAATCGAATCTGCGGCGCTCGCTGGTCATCTCTGGCGGCCACTGGTCGATCTTCGTCGAGGATCCGGTCTCCGCCATCCTGCTCAGCATCGCCACGCTGTTCGTCGCCGTCGCCTGGATCCGCAACTTCCTGCAGATGCGCAACAACGCCAAGCAGGCGATGGCGGCGGCCTAAAGCAGCGGACTCGACGCTGCGCCCTTTAAGCCGCGCGCGGACCGGGCTTGATTTGCGCCAGCTCGCTTTCGATCTGGCGACGGCGGAGCATCAGCTCGTAATCGCTCTGCAACCCCATCCAAAAGCCTTCCGATAGGCCGAAGAAGCGCGCTAACCGCAGGTCCGTGTCCGCGGTAACTGCTCTTTTGCCGAGCACGATCTCGTTGATACGGCGCGGCGGCACTTTGATGGCGCGCGCCAGAGCCGTCTGGCTCAGTCCCATAGGTGCGAGAAACTCGAGATGAAGAATCTCTCCCGGCGTAGGATTCGGGATGTGGCTAGTGGTAATCGACGATTTCGACATCGACAGGGCCTCCGTCCGTCCAGCGAAAGCATATCCGCCACTGGTCGTTAATCCGAATCGCGTGCTGCCCCTTCCGTTCGCCTTTGAGCGCTTCGAGCTTGTTGTTGGGCGGCACGGCAAGGTCGCTCAAAATTTTGGCATTGTTCAGCATACGCAGCTTGCGCAGAGCCGAAGCCTGAATGTCTTGGGGCAGCTTTCGGCTGAACAGTCCTTGCCACACCCGCCCCGTCTCAGGCGACCGGAAGCTCAGAATCATGAGGTTGGAATTCTAGGCCGTGGCCATCTATAACGCAAGACGTTATGCGTTATGTCCTAGCGGACAGTCGCCGACTCCACCAGATCGCAGATATCGGGCAGCCCCTCGACTTCCCAGCAGCGGGCGATCAGCCGGTCGGTCTGCTTCTTGGGCAGGATGCCCTCGGCGAGCCCGCGGAACTTCGCCTCGAGATCATTGTCCGACATCGGCCGCTCGAGGCTGCCGACGGCATGCTCGACATGGCGCTCGAGCCTGCGCCCGTCGGCGAGCGTGATCGTGACGAAGACCTCGTCCTCGCGCACCGCGCCGTCGGCGGTGGCGGCGACCTTGTCGCGCAGCGCGATGACCTTCGCATCGCGCACCGCCTCGTCGGAATATTCGCGCTCGCCGGCGGCGCGATGGATGATGGCGACCGCGGCCGAGTGATAGACGCTGAACTTGCCCTCGAGCCCGACCTGCGGCGTCTTCTTGCCGGTGAGCTCGAGCACCAGCGGATGCACTTTCAGCGCGATGGCGGCAATCTCGTCACCCTTCAGCCCATGCTCCTTGGCGAGCTGGATGCAGCCGTCGATCGCCGGATGGATGACGATGCCGCAGGCGAAGGGCTTGTAGCTGTTGAGCGACACTTCGTAATGGGCGCCGAGCCCGCCGGTGATCTCGGCGAAATCGCGCGCCGTCGACATCACATGGGCAAAGCCGCGCGGCGCTTCCAGCACGCGCTCGGAGCTGGTGAAGCCCTGCTCGGCCAGCAGCGCCGCGGTGAGGCCGTTCTGGGCGGCGCGGCCGGGATGGAAAGGCTTGCACATGGTGCCGAACATCTCGCGGAAACCCGCGCTTTGCGTGCCGGCGATGCCGAGCGCCCACAGCATGCGCGTCTCGTCGAGACCGAGCAGCTTGCCGCAGGCCGCGGCGGCGCCGAACACGCCGGCCGTGCCGGTGATGTGCCAGCCCACGTCGTAATGCTGGGGATAGACGGCATTGCCGATGCGGCACTCGACCTCGACGCCGAGAATGAAGGCATGCAGGAAGGCGTCGCCGCCGATATGGCGATGCTCGCCCAGCGCCAGGATCGCCGAGGCGACCGGCCCGGCGGGATGGATGATCGTCTTCAGATGCGTGTCGTCGAAATCGAAGACATGGCTGGCGATGCCGTTGAGCAGGCTCGCATGCAAGATGTCGATGCGCTCGCGGCGCCCGAGCAGGCTCGCCTGCTCGCGCCCGGCGAAGGGCCGCAGCGCCGCCAACGCGCTGTCGACCGCCGCGTGGCGGGCGCCGCCCACCGTGCAGCCGACCCAATTGAGCAGCGAGCGCACGGCCTCGCGCCGCACGGGCCCGGGAATGTCGGCGCCGCGCGAGGCGACGAGCCAGCTCGCGAGGCGGCGCGTGACCTCGCTGTCGGACGGTGCGTTCACGTCTTCCTCCTCAAGGCAGATAGGCGCCGCCATTCACATGGATGGTCTGGCCGGTGATATAGCGGGCATCGGGGCCGCACAGCATGCGCACCATCGCTGCCACCTCCTGCGGCTTGCCCTTGCGGCCGAGCAGCGTTGCATGCGTCTGGTGATGCGCGGGTGCGAGCGGCGAGGTGCCGCCGCGCGGCGTGTCGATGAGGCCCGGCACCACGCAATTGACCGTGATGCCGTACGGCGCCAGATCGTGCGCTAGCGCGCGCGTCAGGCCGGGCAAGGCGCTTTTGGCCGCCACCACATGGGCGCGGTTGGCGGCGCCGGTGTGCGCCGACAGGCCGCCGATATTGACGATGCTGCCGCCGCCCGCCGCCTTCAAGTGCGGCAGCGCCGCCTTGGCGCACAAGAAGGCGCCGTCGAGCACGACGCCCATCACCTCGCGCCATTCCTCGTAAGCCAGCGATTCGATCGGCGATTCGCGGCGGATGGCGGCGTTGTTGACCAGGATGTCGAGCCGCCCGAAGGCGCCGACCGCGGCCGCGATCAGCGCCTCGACCTGCGCCGGGACGGCGATGTCGGCCGGCTGCACCAGCGCCCGGCCGCCCAGCCTCTGCAGCTCGGCGGCGACCGCTTCGGCCTCGGCTGAGCGGCTGCGGGCATTGATCACCACCGCTGCCCCGGCCTCGGCCAGCGCCAGCGCGATGGCGCGGCCGATATTGCGCGCGCTGCCGGTGACGATCGCGACCTTGCCGGCGAGCTCGGCCATCAGGCGCGGCTGTCGCGGAACAGCGCCGGGCCGGTCTCGAAGACCGCGCCGCAGCGCTCGGCGAAAGCTTCGGCCCGCGCGCGCGGCCAGCCGCCATAGACGGCATTGTCGATGAATTTGCGCGCGATCTCGGCGTCGCTCAGCGGCTGCTGCACGCCGCCGCGCATATGCGACTGGTCGAGCTCGATCTCCGAACCGTCGGTGAGGATGGCGCGTATATGGCCGGTGAAGGCATTCGGATAGGGATTGTCGGGATCGATCACATAACGGATCTTCGCCGCGAGCTCGAGCACCGTCCGGTCGCGGATCGTCGCTTCGGTGAATTGCTCGAAGCCCGCCTTCTGTTGCAGCAAGCCCATGGCGATGCAGAAGGGCGAGGAAAATTTCGCGGCATAAGGGGTCGGCGGCGCCTGCTTCAGGCCGAGCGGCTCCCACAGCCGATGCACCGTGCCCTCGCCGACCTTGCAGACCATCTCGCTGATGCGGCCGGCCTCGATGCCGCGCCGCGCCAGCGCGACGGCGCAATCGATATAGGGCTGGATCATGGTGCCGCAGGCATAGGGCTTGAAGGCGACGCCGTCCATGACCCAGCGCGTGCCGAGATCATCCGTCAGGAAGGAGAAGTCGGGCTTCACCGAGGGCGCAAAAGCTTTGTAGAAGCCATGCACGCCTTCGAGCACGGTGCGCGGCCCGAAAAACCCCTCGCGCGCCATCAGCGCCGCGCGAATGCCGCTTTGCGCCGCCCAGCCGGCATGCATGCGCTTGGTCCAGCTGCCCTCGGCGAGATATTCGATGATGCCGGCGGCCTGGCTGCCGGCGATGCCGAGCGCCGAGACGAGCGGCTTCTCCTCGAGATCGAGGGCGCGGCCGACGGCCGCCGCCGCGGCGAGCGCGCCGATCACCGCCGTGGGATGAAAGCCCGCCTTGTGGATTGCTTTCGGCGCCACCAGGCTCAGCCGGCACATGAGCTCGACGCCGGCCGCGATGCCGGCCAGCATGTCGGATCCCGCGAGATCGAAGCGCTCGGCGGCGGCGAGCACCGCCGGCACGATCACGGCGCCCGAATGGACCGGGCCGCCCTCGAAGGTGTCGTCGTAATCCTCGCCATGCGCCGCGGTGCCGTTGACGAGGGCGGCGCCATAGAGATCGAAGCCGCCCTCATGGCCGAGCGCGCTGCACGGTCCTTTCTCCGTCGTCGCCCTGACGGCGCGAACATAATCCTCGCGTCGCGCGGCAAGGCACAGACCGCTGACATCGAGCACCAGCCGGCGGCACATGGCGACGGTCGATGCGGGCAAGCGGGCGGGATCGATATCGATGAGCCAGCGGGCGAGCCGCTCGGCATAGGCCGGGCCGCTCGCGACGATCGCCTCTGTCACGCCAGCTCCTCTCTGCTCGCCCGCGGGATCGCCGGCACGATATCGCCCCCTGCGGCCCGCAGCAATGCGCGCCGCCACGCTTTACCGCAATCCGGTGGCGCACGGGCAGGCGCATTCCGATCGCACGCGACCGGATGCGCCCGAGATCATTTGCCAAAAGGGCAGGACTGGTTTCAAAGTCTGAGGATGGTGCTATGGGTTATGTCGGAATGGCAGAAGCCAAAGACAAAGGAAAGTCTCAGCCGCTGCGCGTCCTGATCGTCGATGACGACGAGCAGGTCTTGAGCACCGGGGCCGAGATGTTGCGCGTACTGGGGCATGAGCCGATCGAGGCCTTGGGCAGCCAGGAGGCGCTCCGGCTCATCGACGATCACCCCGAGGCCGAGCTGCTGTTCACCGACATCGTCATGCCCGCCATCGACGGCATCACGCTCGCCGACATGCTGACGGTGCAGCGGCCCGAGATGAAGGTGCTCTACACCACCGGCTATATGGATCACGCCAAGACGCTGCCCGGCATCCTGCATGGCCGCATCATGCGCAAGCCCTACCGGCTGAACGAGCTGCGCAACGAGCTGGAATATCTCTTCCCCAAGCGCGGCGCGCGCGAGGACTAGTCAACCGCAAGATTGTCGATGAGCCGCGTGCGGCCGATGCGCGCCGCCCCGAGCACCCGCGCCGGCCCCGTGACGCGAGCCAGCGGCGCCAACGTCGCGGCATCGGCAACGGTCACATAATCGACGGCCGCGAAACCGGCGGCGCGCAGGCGCGCGGTCGCTTCCATGGCCGCGGCGGCGCAATCGGCGCGTCCACCGGCCACCTCGGCCGCGAGCTCGGCGAGCGTGCGGTGCAGGGCCGGCGCGATGCGGCGCTCCTCCGGCGCGAGATAGCGGTTGCGCGAGGACAGGGCGAGCCCGTCCGGCTCGCGCACCGTCGGCACCGCCTCGATGCGCACGGCAATGTCGAGATCCTCGACCAGGCGTCGCACCACCAGCAGCTGCTGGTAATCCTTCTCGCCGAAGAAGGCGTGGCTCGGCTGCGCGATCATCAGCAGCTTGGCGACCACGGTCGCGACGCCGGTGAAATGCCCGGGCCGGAAGCGGCCCTCCAGCGGCTCGGTCAAGCCCGAGACGGTGATGCCGGTCGCGAGCGGTCGCGGATAGATCTCGGCGACCTCGGGGGCGAACAGGAAGTCGCAGCCGGCGCGCTCGAGCGCGGCGCGATCGGCCTCCTCGTCGCGCGGATAGGCGGTGTAATCCTCGGCCGGGCCGAATTGGGTCGGATTGACGAACAGGCTGGCGACCGTGACGGCGCCGGCGGCGCGCGACGCCGCGACCAGTGCCACATGCCCCTCATGCAGGGCGCCCATGGTGGGAACCAGCCCGATCGCCGAGCCGGCGCGGCGCGCCGGCTCGAGCGCGCTCCTGAGCTCGGCGATCGTCCGCAGCGGCCGCAGCCGCCTCGCTTCATTCACCGCGCTTCCGCGCGGGCTTTGCGCGGCTGAAAGCAATGCTCCGGCCCCGGGAAGCGGCGGGCCCGCACATCGGCCGCATAGGAGGCGGCGGCGCTCGCCACGGCCTCGCCGAGCTCGGCGTAGCGCTTGACGAATTTGGGCGTGAACTCGGCGAACAGGCCGAGCAGATCGTCGGTCACCAGCACCTGCCCGTCGCAGGCCGGCGAGGCGCCGATGCCGATGGTCGGGATCGCGATCGCTTCGCTGATGCGGCGCGCCAGCGGCTCGACCGTGCCTTCGACGACGAGCGAGAAGGCGCCGGCCTCGGCGATCGCTTTCGCGTCGGCGAGGATGCGCGCCGCCTCGGCCTGGTCATGGCCGCGCGAGCGATAGCCGCCGAGACTGTTGACCGATTGCGGCGTCAAGCCGACATGGCCCATCACGGGAATGCCGCGGCTGGTGAGAAAGGCCACCGTCTCAGCCATCTCGACGCCGCCTTCGAGCTTGACGCCGCCGCAGCCGCTCTCCGCCATCACCCGCGCCGCCGAACGAAAACCCTGCGACGGCGATTCCTGATAGGAGCCGAACGGCATGTCGACGACGACGAAGGCGCGTTCCGAGCCGCGCACCACGGCGCCGCCATGCGCGATCATCATGTCGAGCGTGACCGGCAGGGTGCTGTCGAAGCCGTACAGCACCATGCCGAGACTGTCGCCGACCATCAGCAGATCGACATGCGGATCGAGCCAACGGGCCATGGGCGCGGTATAGGCGGTCAGGCAGACGATCGGCTCGCCGCCCTTGCGGGCGCGGATCGCCGTCGCTGTCTGACGTCGCGGCAAACCTTCGGCGCTCAAAGGACGGGGCCCCCTCGTAAATCGATCCCGAGCTTATACAGGCGGGCCGGCACAAAGCAAAGAAACGCCCGGCCCATGGCTGGCATCGGCGGCGTGCATGGCGCGGATTTTGACATTATCCCGCCGGTCGCGAGGCTCGTCCGGGAAGGCTCCGTGGCCGCCATTCGCCTCGCTTTTGCTGCCGGCGCTGTTCCTCGCCGCCCTGCTGCGCTGCCCCAGCTGCCCGGGATCGAGCTTGCGCGAAGGCGGTGCGATACGGGACCACGGGAGCGTGTTCCCTGTCCTCCGTGCCAGAGGCGACGAAGAAGCTCAGCCGATTGTTGGCGGTGACGGCGCAGCTGAGCGGCGAGGAGTCGAAATAGATCCGGCCGTCGTCCTCGCCATGTCGTCGATGCCGCGCCGAAGCAGGCGGCTTTCCCGCGCGCAGCGTCATCCTGGTCGGTGCCCACATTCCTGGACCAGCGAGCCCCTGGACGAGCTTTCCGTCATTCCGGCATCATGGCGCCGAAATGGTTGCAATTCCTCGAGGATCGCCTGTGAATGGAATCCTGTGGAATGGCCCGCCGTCCGTTTGCGTCCTTAGCACCATACGAGCTTTTACCAGGAGCTCCGCCATGACCCGATTCGGCCTTCTCCCGCTCCTCGCAGTCCTGAGCCTCGCCGCCTGCAACGGCCGCGAGGTCATCGGCGAGCAGGATCCGACCAACAGCGCCGATGTCGGCGAGATCCGCGCCGCGCTGACCGGCGCCGTCACCGATGTCGCCGTGCTGCATAGCCCCTTCCCGGGTCTTTCCGACGCGCAGCTGGCACCGATCATCGCCGCCGCGATGCCGACCGGCTTCCTCGCGAGCGGCACCTTCACCGGCGATCCGGCGCAAGCGACGGGTCGGCGCTATCGCATCGTCTGGGATTTCGCCGCCGGCAATAATTACGGCACCGATGGCGGCTGCAACACGCCGCCCGTGCCGCCGGCGCCGGCCGCCGCCGCGGCCGGCGGAGTCGCGCGCGTGAGCGGCACCATCACGCTATGCCGCGACGGCGGGCCCTTCACCCGCGTCTATGGTTCTGTCGATCAGGTGGCCGGCCCGAGCGACGGCAATTTTCAGTCCTACGTCAGGAACATGGCGCACGAAATCCTGCTCTACCCGATGCCGATCGGCGGGCCGGGCGGCGGCGAGAGCCGGGGCCCCTAGAGCAATATCCATCAAGGTCGAGCCATCCGGCTCGACCTTGATGGATGAAATTGCTCTACCTTTTTAAAGAGTAGAGCAGCATCCGATCAAACCTCCACCGCGGTTTCCCAGCGCTCATAGAGCGAGGTCTTGACGCGTTTGGTCATCACCTCGACGAGGCTGGTGCGGCCGGCCGCGACCTGCGCGATCGCCGCTTGCAGCCCGGCGCCGAGCTGCTTCGGATCCTCGATGCGCGCGCTATGCGCGCCGAGCGCCGCCGCCACGGCGGTGATGTCGACGCCGCCATCGAAGCGCAGCCGCGCGAGATTGGGACTGGCGCCGCCGTCGCGATCGAAGAAGGCGCGGTTGTTCTTGACGATGATGAGGATGGGCGCGCCCACCCGCACCGAGGTCTCGATATCCATCGCCGTCTCGCCGAACGCCTCCTCGCCGATGATCGCGATCACCAGCCGGTCGGGCGCCGCCTTCTTGGCGCCGATCGCGGCGCCGAGCGACCAGCCCATGGCGCTCTGCACGCCATATCCGAGGAAGGAGCGCGGCACCGTCGCCAGGTAATGCTGCGCGGTCGAGCCGCGCACCGTGCCGGCATCGTGCAGCAGGATGGTCTTGGCGGGATCGGTGAGACGCATCAGCTCGCCCGTCACGCGGAAGGGGTTGATCGGCATCTCGTCGGACTCCACCAGCGGCGCCGAGACGGACTGCCAGCGCGCTTTCAAGCCGGCGACGGTCTGGCGGCGCGCCGCGACCGGCGCGCGCCGGGCCGGCGGCAGCATGCGCCCGGCGGCCTCGGCGAGCTGTGCGAGCACGATCTTCGCGTCGCCGAGAATGGCGAGGTCGGCAAGGTGATGCTTGTGCAGCTCGCCGGCGTCGGCATCGATCTGGATGTGCCGGAAGCTCTGCGGCAAGGGCTTCACGGTGGCCGGGCTCTTGAAGCCGCAGCCGATGGTCATGACGAGGTCCGCCTCCTCGGCGAGGA
>Ga0070681_10001491_pt1 | contig 20687 bp, 13 predicted proteins | sample KBSC83BmetaG_FD_65650 | JGI IMG/M metagenome (GOLD analysis project Ga0070681, IMG submission 65650) | Corn rhizosphere microbial communities from Kellogg Biological Station, Michigan, USA - KBS C8-3B metaG | ecosystem: Host-associated > Plants > Roots > Rhizosphere | place: USA: Michigan... | reverse complement strand
GATCGGCGGCAGGAACGTTTCACTTCAGCCGGCGATGGACTTCTTTGCGCCGTCGCAATTCCTTGATCTGAGTGACGATGAAAAACTCGCCGCGCCCTCGTTTGAATCGATGAAGGCGGGAATCGCGCTCGGCACACCTGGTTATCTGACAGCGACCAACGATCTGGACATCATTGTCGAGCCCATCGAGTACGAAACAATCCTGGTCGACAAAGCTAATCCCGGCGACGATGTGCCTCCGGTGAAAGTCCCAATCAGCATCAGCGTGCTTGAATCACACCTCAGTTTCGGCGCTGCTGCGCGAAGCGTTTTGCGCACAACCGGCAAGGCCAAATATGCGCCGGCAGCAGCCAAGAACGGGCTGGTCAGTAAAGGCTGGACCATAGCGTCAACGACGGATGGATCGATGCAGGGCGTTCCGGATTTGAAGGCGGGCACGATCGTGAGTTATTCGCAATCGTTTCAGGCTCTCCAGGCGGCGCGCGCAATCGATCCCGCTGCCGGAGCAAAATTGATGCTTGTTCGGGTTTCAAAGAATTAGCGGAATCCAAAGACATCATGGCAGACACCGCAAATCATGTTTTTCTTCCCTGGGTTGCATCGGGAATGTCTGCGGACATTGCGCCGCAATCGGTCGAGACATTGACCGAGTCTGCGCCCGCGTCGATCAACTTGCCGGTTCGACTGACTGTCAACCAGACAAACGTTGACAAGTCGCTTCAACTGTATGGCCCAGGTGATATCGCAGGAATCGATCCGGATCAGGTCATAAGGTTTGATCCATTGCCTGGCACATCGGATTTCGAACCAAGTTGTTTTCCTGCAATCGAGTTCGATCGACCGGAACTTCCGTGGATGTTCACACCAGCCGTTCCCGACAGTCAAAATCGCTTGCGACCGTGGCTATGTCTGGTCGTCCTTAAGCAGCAAGAGGGTGTAACGCTTATACCCGCGTCGCACACTGGGGCCGCGCAGCTCGAAATAAAATCGCCGGCAAAGCCTGGTAAAGAGCTGCCTGATTTATCTGAGTGTCATCTGTGGGTACACGCACAGGTTACGGGGGCAGACAAAAGCACCCTGCAAACGACGCTCTTGAGTTCGCCGGCGAAGACGTGTGCGCGGCTTCTCGCGCCGAGACGGCTCGAACCCAACAGTGCATACATAGCTTGCGTTGTACCTGTATTCGACGCCGGCAGGCAGGCAGGAACCGGTCAGCCGGTGACACAGTCCACGCTGAAATATTCATGGGCGTCAGGTGATCAGTCGCCTCAGGAAGTCTTGTTGCCGGTCTATGTATTCTGGCAATTCAAAACCGGTGCTGCTCGAGATTTTGAAACGCTTGCACGACGGCTTAAGCCGAACAAGCTTCCCGAAGATGCCGGTGAAAAGCTTGTCGATTTCGGCGATCCCGCATTCGCGATATCGCCAAAACCTGACTCCAACGATCCTTCCAATATCCTGGGCATCGAGGGCGCGCTAAGGCCGGTTAACGCATCATCGGACAAATGGGACGACAAGGTGCGCAAGCCGTTTCAGTCCGCTCTTTCTACGATATTGAACACGCCATGGAATGTCGCTACGAGTTCTACAACTAACTCGGACCCTATACTTGCGCCGCCTATCTATGGCTGCTGGCACGCCGCGAAACATCAGGTCACTGCCGATCCTGTGTCGCCCCCGGCCTGGTTGTCAGAAATCAACCTGGACCCGCGAAACCGAACGATTGCGGGCATGGGTGTGCAGGTCATTCAACAAGAGCAGGACGCCCTGATGGCGTCGGCGTGGGAACAGCTTGGCGACGCGCACAAAATCAATCAGCGATTAAAGCAGGCACAGCTTGCGAGAGCGGTGAATACGTCGATCCACACACGAGTGTTCAGCCGCTTATCGGATTCGGCGCTGCTGACCACAGTCGCAACGGCGCGATCGCGTGTAACGGTCAGCGATGGCGGAAATCAAATGCTCCTCGCACAAAGACTCGCTATTTCACCGGCTCCTATCGCCGCGGTTTCGCAACAGGTGCGCAGAATTGCAAGCCCACGCGGCGTGTTGAATAAGCGACTGGCTGCCGCGGGAGTTACGGGTGTACAGGCAGTTTTTTCACAGTTGAATACTGCGGGTCAGCCATCAAGCGCCGCAGCACTTACGAATACACATGGCGCGGTCACAATTGACGCGGTCACTTCGGGCATTACCACGCGATCTGTAATAGTTCGCGATCACACCACAAATAAAGAAACGACCGAAATCTTTGTGCTGAACCCCGGACCACCTCCCACGTTCCAACGTCCACCCGCCGGCTTTTTGCAGATGCTTCAAAAGTTTCGATTCACCAGCCTGCTTTCGGCGTCGATTCACCAATTGCCCCCAACGAATCCGCCCGATCTGGGCGCGGCGATAAGAAGCCATCATCAGTACCTGACAACGTTGTTTACGACTTTGGTATTGAAACCGTTGATACGTCCGATTGTCACTCGCGACCTCAAATCCGAATTACTGGCCAGCCTGAATCCAGCGAAAACAATCGTGGACTTGATCTCGAACAGCATCGAGCGCGGCAGCCCAACCCCGACAATTGATGATCAGATCGAGCCGATAATGGACGCACCGGAGTTTTCGAACCCGATGTATGAATCGTTGCGTGATCTGTCTCAGGACTATTTCTTTCCGGGACTCGAGAATGTGCCCATCGATACGGTTCAGTTATTGAAAACCAACGAGCGCTTTATCGAATCGTTCATGGTGGGGCTCAATAACGAGATGGCCAGGGAACTGTTGTGGCGAGGCTATCCGACAGATCAACGCGGTACTTACTTTCAACACTTCTGGGACAGGGTGCCGTCCGCTTCCGGAGCGGAACTTCAAGTGGATATTCCGCCCATTCACCAGTGGGGAGATCGCGAACTTGGTGCGAATGGTCCCGGCACAAGCGACGACAAGCTCGTGCTGCTGATCAGAGGTGAACTCTTAAGAAGATTTCCGGGGACGATCATCTATGCTGCAAAGGCCGTTGTGCGTAACGGTCGTCGAGGTTTGGCGATGGATTCACCCGCTGGAGTTCCGACACCGCTCGAGGCATTTCCAATTTTCCGCGGCTCTCTTAATCCGGACGTAACATTCATGGGTTTCGACCTGACCAACGAGCAGGTTGTGGGTGGCGATGGCTGGTATTTCGTTCTTCAACAGCAACCAACCGAGCCGCGATTTGGACTGGACGAAGCCCCGTTTGAAGTGGGCGGCCCCGAGGGAACGCCTGCGCTGAAAACGTGGAACGATCTTTCATGGGCGCACCTTGCCCCGACGGAAGTCGCGCTGGAAAAAATTTCTTATGTTTCAGCGAAGAGTGTGCAGCTTAAGCCAACGGATCCGGTAACGGGCATCTGGGCTCGAAACGCCGCTCACATGGCATACATAACCAAGCAATTGCCGGTGCGTGTTGCGATTCATGCAACAGAACTAATTCGATCGTAAACGACGCCGCGGCTTCGCCGCCCGATGTGAGAAGCCGCAGCGGGATGACTTTTGTGCAAAAGCCCAATGGCGTTTCTCAATCCCATAACTCCGATCCCAACAGTTCCGTTTTCGACGGACTTGAGCCAGGCGTTGACGGCGTCGCCCGCAGGACCTCTCGCCCTTTTGCCTGTGCGAGTTGAGACGCGGTTTTTCCCAGGCGCGCCCGGCACTATGGATCTTTGTGTCCGCATCTATCCGGACAAGATCCACACGGACACACATGAGCCCGAACTGACTGCGGACGAAATCACATGGGGTCAGCATTATTGGGAACAAACCTGGAAGGCCGGCAAGAATCAGGACGCACTGAAATCCGCCTGGCGCCAACTGGCTGATCGGTTCGATGCTCGTCGAGCTGCATGGATTGTTCGCGCACTTAAACCTTTGAACGCAGAAGATCGTCCGGCTGCGCAAATTCCTGACGACGCTCCGCTGCCAACTCCGATCAAGTTTCCGCCGGTAAAGTCTCGCGCAAAAGCGTGGACACGCGCGCCACAAACCGAGGTTTTGCCGGAGCGCTGGTGGGTATTCGGTTATCAAGCCGGGAACCTTGTGTTGCGCGCCCTAGGAAACCCGATTCCCAAAACGCTACCGACCGGACCGGATCCAAACGCGAACACGCAAGCAACGCAAAATGGCGACCTCGCGATTGACGCAGGCATGAAGTGGATGGTCGATTTTGCGGAAGCTCAAAAAATTGGCATGGGTTTGCGGATAAGGCTTACCGGAAGCCAGACAGCAGGGTTCGATTTTCTGCTTGTCTTTGGCGTCAAGTCAGCGGCGGATGCTGCAAATGGCGCCGCCCAAATGGCAAAGCTGTTCGACGCGCACCACTACACAGACGGACTGAGCTTTTTGCTTCAGGGCACACCATCCAATAACACGGCCGACGCACTTTCGGGTTTTGATTCCATCGACGATGGTCAGGAACAAAGTTATGCAGCCGAGAGAACACAGAAGCAGTTCGCAGCAGGCGACGGTTCGAGCGCCGATGTATTGTCCACTGCGCTTGGGTTGCGGCCGCAATCCGCAACTGCGCTCAGCAATATCGGTAATGCCGCTGCGCACGAAAGCACAGATGCTTTTCATATGAACCGCGCGTTGTGGGCCGGAACGTGGGGTTACTTTCTTGCTCAATTGATCGGCGCACCGTTGACGGCCGATGACAGGGCGTGGGCACGAACGCATTTCAATAACTATGTCCGGGCCGGCGGCCTGATCACCCCGCTTCGGATCGGGAAACAGCCTTATGGAATATTGCCCGCAACTTCGCTTGATATTTGGAAGCCAAAGACCGGCGATGAACAAACATTTGCGCGCGACACAGCATTAAAGAATTTACTTATCTCGATGCGAAAGGTGTGGCGGGCCGCAGTGACAGACGCTCCGCGGGCAGGCAAGACAGCAAATCCAGACCAGGACTTTAGCGACATCTTCAGCCTGGATGGAATTTCATCAAACTATCAGATACGGCATTTAATGGGCGACACTTACCTCCGGGCTTTGTGGACGGCGATGGTGCCGGGCGATCAGACGTTGTGGTGGCAAAAGCAGCAGGAGCTAGCGCGTGTGGCGTTGACTACGCTAGGTTTGAACATCAATCCAAGACTCTCGAGAGTTACTTATTCAGGCTGGTCGCTCGACTTGAAAGGGCCAGCCGTGCAGTCGCCAATGTTGGCGGAAGATGCACCGCTTAACCCGGACTATATCGGCTTGTTACTGAACGAAACGGATCTTGACAAACTTCACAACGAAACCTTCGCTCAATTTCAACCGCGCGGGCTTCTTTATTCCTTGCTCAGGAACTCGCTGTTACAGGAATACTGGAATGCAGCGGCTGCAATTCTAGGATCACAGCCGGCGTTTACAACCGCGGCAGGCCTGAATTTCGAAAGTGAGGTTATCTCAGGTCCCGGCTCGCGCGTTTGGGACCTGTTGACCAAGCCCATGCCCGGTAATGCCGGTCAGACCATCTGGCAGTTTCTCTCAACTTTAACATCGCCACCGGCGGATAAAACGCTTGCCGTACAAGTTGCTTCACTTGTAGAAACTAAGACCAGTCTCGCATGGCTACGAACACTAAGCGCCCGCAAACTCGAGAGATTGTTCGCGGGGACGCTCGACCTCTGCGCATACCGGCTCGATGCATGGACCACGTCGTTGCCGACAAAGCGGCTCACCCTTTACAGGCAATCGACACCGCAGGGAATCACGATCGGCGGTTATGGCTGGGTCACCAACGTCAGACCGGCAGCGGCACCCGTGCCCGCGGCAGCACCGAAGGGCCAGACCGGCAGTTTTCTTAAACCGGCAAACAACCCCGGATATACGCTGACACCTTCACTCGCACAAGCGTCGACCGTTGGTGTGTTACGCAGCGGCCATCTGACCCACGCCGATCAGAATACAAAAGATCTGCTTGCAATCGACCTCGCATCCGATCGTGTAAGGCTGGCGAAATGGCTGTTTGACGGTGTCAGGCAGGGGCAGCCTCTTGGTGCGTTGCTGGGGTACAGGTTCGAACGAAGGTTACAATTACAGTTGTTGGGACAGTTCATACCTGCATTCAGGCAACTGGCGCCTCTTGTCGCCAACAAGTTGTCGCAAACGGCTGACGCGCCGCCGGGAACAGCGGTGGAGGCGCTTGCCGCAAACAATGTAGCCGATGGCCTTGTATTGCAACGACGCTGGGCGGCGGCAAAGACGGTTCAGACATTATTTGCCTCGCTCACGACGAAGCCCGCGGTGTCTCCGCAGCAGGACCAGTCGCTCAGCTTTGAATTGAATTCTCTGACCGATGCAGTCGATGCCGCGAGCGATGCATTGCTTGCTGAATCCGTGCATCACGCTGTGCAGGGAAACCCACTGACGACAGCGAGCACGCTTGATTCGATTGCGGGCGGCGATGTGCCTCCGCCCGAACTGGACGTGATCAAAACGCCGCGAACCGGCACGGCGCTGACGTTTCGAGTTGCCACTCTTTGGAATCATGGTTTGGCGGTCGCAGAAGGTTGGACCACGCAGAACTCGCCGCGCGCCAATGCTGAACCAAACTTAAACGCCTGGGTGTCGCGCCTGCTTCCATCGCCGGATCATGTACGCTGCCTTGTGGAGAGGCTCGATCCAAACACAAATGCGGTGTTGGAAACCAAAGAAGTGCGAGTGTCGGAGCTCGCGATGGCTCCGCTCGATTTCATATACGCTTCAACGGGCGATAAAGACGCCACGCCCGCTGAACTCGAACTCAGGATTCTTCACCGAATAACAAAGCGAACAGACGGCTTTGACAGTGACAGTGTAATCAGAATTAACCTGGCGCGTGGCAGCGGCTGGGACTTGAGTGACCTTGGTTACGGCGAGTTTCGAAGCCACATTGAAGCGATCCGAAAGCTGATCACAGGCACGCGTGGCATTGACGGCGCCGAGTTGAATCTGCCCGAGCGAAATCAGGTCAATGGTATTGACATTCGCGAGCTACAAGCGCGCGCGGATGCCGCAGTAAAAGCTTTGGGTGAAGTGCATGACGCACTACAGTCGGCGAAAAGCAGTTCGACACCGGATACGAGCGCGTTAGGCGTCCAGTTGTTGGCGTGTACGGATTTCGGGATCGCAGGTTCGGTTCCTTATGCCCACGGTGAATCAGCCGCCGATGCTCTTGAACGTTCGCTTTCGCAGGCAACATCGGTTGCAGCAGAGATCGCCGATCGACTTGGCAAGATTGATGACCTCGGCAAGAATTTCGATTCAGCCACCGCAAGCGATAAAGATCAATTCGATTTTCATGTTTCTCGACTCAAGACAGTATTTGGAACATCGTTCGTCTTATTACCTGTTTTGTCCGTTGCAAACTCGGACGAATTGAAAAATGCGATTGCGGACACAGCCCGGATTCAGGACAACGATCCGCTGGCAGCGGTGACGTGGTTGACGCGGATATCGCGGGTTCGCGAAGGCATCGCTCGGTTTACTGACATTCTTCGTAATGCAGAAGTTCTCGGCACTTCGGAAAGACTGGATCTGAGGATCGCTCAGTTGCCATTTCAACAACACGATCGCTGGATCGGATTGCCCATTCCTCAAGGTAAAGCGATTTCGTCATCGCGCTTTTCGCTTGTGTTGCAGTCGCATGAAGATCTCGACATCGAAAATCAGGTGACCGGTCTACTGATCGACGAATTGATTGAAGTGATGCCGAATGACAGCGAGACTGCCGGAATGGTTTTTCAATACGATCAACCGAACGCGGCGCCACCGCAATGTGTGGTGCTTGCTGTGCCGCCCGATCCTGATCAGCCCTGGAATCTGTGGTCCTTGCAGCAGACGTTATTGGAAACGCTGGATCTGGCGCGGATACGGGCAGTTGACCCTTCGGTGCTGAACGGACTCGGACACTATCTGCCGGCGATTTACCTCGCGGTCAACACCGCGGGCGACACGATTTCTACTGACTTTTCAAAACTTAAACAGGCCTAGCATTTGCGAAAGTAACTACGGTGTCATCGATAACTACATGGATCCGTCTCGAACCGAATTGTCGCAACAGCGATATGAACACGGGCCTTCAGGCGCGCGCTTATGATCCGTTGTGGTTCCTGGCCCGGCAATGGCAGTTGGGTGAGTTTCAGGGTGAAGACAACGGTTCGCTGGCATCCTCGCGTTTAGAGATCGAGGCAGGTCGATTGACGAGGTTCCAACCCGGACAGGTTCCATCGAACACAATTATCGCGGGGCGGCCATATGATTGTAGGACCATGCCGCTCGAAACGATGGTTGAGTGCGAAGCAGTGCGTCCCACCGGTCAATCATCAAATCAGAAGATGCGGCTGGCGGTCGAGGCGGGTCTTCACTTTCTAAGGATCCTTGGCGAGCAAGCGGTTTCGCGCAGCTATCGAAACGACTTCACAAAGCAATTTGCATTTGCTGCGCCTGACGGCGCAGAAAACAATCTGGATACCGACAGTCTTGCGTTCGTTCAATTGATGTCGGGTCGTGTCCCTGACGGCCGGACACTTTACACGTCGTTAGTCGCTGACGGAACGGGTGCTATAAAAATCCCGAAAGGTCTGAATGTCGCTCCGGGAGACGTCGCTGAGGTCCAACAAGCATTGCAAGAATGGAAAGCCTGGTATGAATCACTCTTCAACGAACCTGACGCATCAGACTCTTGTTGGGTGCCGGATAGAATGGAATATTCGTTCTCTGTAGGAAGCCGTCTGAGCGATGGAGAAACAGCGTTAACAGCTTCAGAATACTTTGACGGCGATCTCGATTGGGACGACTTTGATTTGAATCAAAACATATCGCTCGGAGCCGGCAAGGACGACGCGATTTCGACGATCACCCAGACAACGATTCCAGCTCCAGTTACTTTTCGCGGCTCGCCGGCGATAAGGTTCTGGGAATTCGAAGATGCCAGGGTGAACTTTGGCGCCGTCAACGCTGGTCCCGAAGATCTCGGTCGGATGCTGTTGGTCGAATTCGCGGTCAGCTATGGCAACGACTGGTTTGTAATTCCTGTTCAACTGCCGGTCGGCGCTGTCTGCCGTACAACTTCGCTAGTCGTTACGAACACATTTGGCGAACGGTTTGTGATACCGTCACCTCGCGATGCTGGGGATCTATATTCCACGTGGCGGATGTTCAATCTGTCGATGCTGCAACAGCCGAATGAAGCGCGCGTTGTTTCAGAACTGTTCTTAGTTCCACCGGTGCTGATGCAAACCATTGAGAGCCGGCCTGTCGAAGATGTTCTGTTCCTGCGAGACGAGATGGCCAACGTGGCATGGGGGATCGAGCACAGTATCGAGAGTCCAATCGAGCTGCCGCTTAGCCGATACAAACAGCAACCTGTTGCCGCCGCGACGGCGACCTCACAAGGCGCAATTCCCGTTTACAAACTGGCCACGCCGGTACCCGAAAACTGGATTCCTTTGATGCCGGTTGCATCCAGTACGGGACTCAAGCTCCAGCGCGGCCGGGTATTGAAACTCGACGGCACCAGCACTTTCGTAGTTGCTCAGGGCCGAATTCTGAATCCACAACCTACTGACGCAAAAGGGTTCGCGATATTTGAAGAAGAGATCCCGCGCGAGGGAATTCGCGTCACGCGCACATATCAATATGCCCGTTGGCTGGACGGTTCGTCGCGTCTGTGGATCGGACGCCGTAAGCGCATCGGCCGCGGCGAGGGATCGAGCGGTCTACGTTTCGATACGCTCGTGCAATAACGCACAACCTTTGTCCAGGACTTGAGTGTCGGATTCGACTCACGTGCATTGACTGTAGGCAGACAGATGAGTATAGCTCGACGGAATTTGTCAAAGTTGAGGCAAGTAGTTCGTGGTTTCCGATGATCTTCAGCTGAAGTATCAGAGGATAAAACCTTTTGAAGACTAGGACAACCGAATAATGGTGAACCCTTCAGCACGGGCCGCCTCGCAGAGATTACCGTCGTCACCGATCAGCGCTCGACCCCGCGGACGGTTCTCGCACCATACCAAAGCAGCAGCAAGCTGGAGCGCATCGGCCGCGCGAAGTTTGTGAATACGAAGCAGGCGCTCCGCACGCTCTCGCACCTCTTCGGTCGGTTGAACCTCGTTCCAGCGGTTACGCAAATAGTCCAGGCGCGCAAAGGCTTGCCTGTTGTCATCAACGCTTAACGTCCCGTCACGGGTCAGCCGATTTAATGAGCTAACAGCCTCGATGACGGTTCCCCACCAGACGACCTGCCGGCTGTAGGTCCGGACCACCTGCCTCGCTTTTGCACTTTGCGGCTGGAAGCAGCACAGCGGCACGAGAGCACTCGTGTCCCAGAATGCTGTCATCGATGGCGCCAGCTTTCGCTTGCCCTTAGTCTTCATCGCGCTCCTGTTCGACGGCGCGGCGCAACGCGGCGGCAGGGACACGCGGCGCCGGCATCGCCCAGAAGGAGTCGTCAAGAACGCCGTGGCCCAGGCGCAGTTTCCCCTGCGAGGCGAGTGCCAGCAACTCCTCGTCCTCGTCCATCGACCGCGCGAGTGGGACGATTCGCGCGATGGGCTGGTTGCGGTCGCGTACTAGAATTTCTTCGCCGGCCTTCACGTCATTAAGGTATACGCTCAGACGATTCTTCAATTCCGCGATGTTCACGCTTTTCATCGATTTGATCCTCGTTCTCCTCCACACGTGGCTACAAAGCCATTACTTCGTGGCCATTATAGCCATGACATACGAGCCGCACAAGGTATGCAGTGAGCTACTTCATTCGTCCACTTGCATACCTCTTCGGCAAACATGGCTATGGCTGTTGGAGATTCCGAACCACTCTACAATTGGGGCTATGCGACGATGTACGTTGACCGCCTGAACTGGTGAGGCTATTGAGCCGACTTGTCTAGTTAACTTGCTGATAGAGCTGATGTGGTATTGCGACGAACGCCTGCATTTCACTCGTTGGGGACGAATTTGTAGCCTATCCACGGCTCTGTCAGAATGTGCGACGGATGCTGAGGGTCTACCTCGATCTTGTTGCGCAGTTGGTTAATGAAAACACGTAGGTAGTTTGATTGTTCGGTCGATTCGGAACCCCACACAGCCTGGAGTAGCGCCCGACGCGTCACTACTTTACCTGCGTTGGTAACGAGATAACTCAGCACGTCAAACTCTTTCGGGGTGAGCTTGACTTCTCTCCCAGCCACAACCACTAGACGCGTATCGGAGTTTATTGTCAGGTCGCCCACGGTCAGCAAAGAAGGATGGCTATTAGCTTCGGACAGTCGCCGTAGCATAGCGCGCACGCGCGCCAGCAGTTCATCCAATCCGAACGGCTTTGTGATGTAATCATCAGCCCCCATGTCTAGAGCAGCCACTTTGTCGCTCTCGAATTCTTTGGCTGAGAGCACAATAATCGGGACGCAGGAAAATTCGCGAACGCGACGACACACCTCCAGTCCAGACAATTTCGGCATGGCTAAGTCCAGAATAATCAGGTCGGGTATTTCCTTGGCAAGCTCATCGAGTGCTTCCTCACCCCCTGGAGCTGTGCGTACGTCATAACCACGTGGCGGCAGGCTCGCCCGCATGACACGGAGTATCTGAGGTTCGTCGTCTACGACAAGAATTACCGGCCTCCTTGTCATATTTCGCGACCTCTCATGAAAGCTTCAACCAACCTTATTGTCTCCATGAAGCCCCTTGCTGTAGAACATAGAGACGGGTGTGCCCAAATTGGGCCTCCTTAAGAGAAACGTCATCCATGTTAGTTGAACGATACTGCGAGGTACACGCAAGACGACGTAAAATCTTAGCCGCGAATTCATACTCGACTTCAGCGAGCTTGCCCGCGCTCCCACCGGCAACACGAATTGTCTCTCCACCCGCGGAATCGCTTGAAGAGTGTCGAAAGGAACATGCCAGGTTATCACGTTCCTAGTTCACGCTCGTTTTCCTAGCAACTTTAACCTTAACAAGCGAGATGTCAAGAAGTCATAAATAAAGGGTTAAGAGTCTATCAATGACGCATAAAAGACCGATCGAACACATCCGAGGAACTCACCGAGATTCTGATGCAGGCGGGAACTCTGATGCGGGAGCACAAAGCCCATGCCAGAATCTCCATTCACGGTCTCTGCGGTAGACTGATGGTCCAATTGCCGGAGAAGTCAGTTGAGATTTTCGCAGGAGACTTACTGGTGCTCGAAAAATGTGTACCTCACGATGTGAGTGCGGTCGAGGAAAGTGCGTTCCGGCTTTCGATTTCGTGGCCACTGGGTGAGGAACAACGGTCGTAAAATCGAAACAGATGAACTCGTCGCAGAGACATGAAAGAGCATAGCCTTCTCTCCTAATTACACTCCGCGACCCATTCTGAACGTTTCCGCAACCGCATTGTCTCTAACTAGAATTGCGAACGTGAACACGGCTCCGTGGCCAAACTCACTCTCGACCCAAATTCTGCCGCCGTGTGCTTCGATGATGCCACGCGCTATAGCCAGGCCCATCCCCGTGCCACTGGCGCCATCGTTATTTACCCGCTTGCTACGGTAGAACTTGTCGAAAAGGCGGTCAAATTCATTCGCCTCAATTCCTGGTCCATCGTCCCTTACGCTGATCAACAGCTCGTCATCTTTCAAACGTGCGCTTATGATGATCTCACTTCCGACGGGTGAGTATTTGGCCGCGTTCTCGACAAGATGCGTAAGCGCCTCAGCAATTAGTGGAGAGTCTACTTTCACCAACGGCAGGTCTTCGGAACAATCAATCTTTACACTATGATGGCGCAACTCTCTCTCGCAGCGGTCAAGCACATTGCCGCAAATCTCAGCGACAGAACCCAACTGCATCGAGGGTTGCAGCTCGCCGGCTTCGATGCGTGCCATGTCAAGTAGATCTTCGACCAAGCGGGTCAATCGTGCGGCCTCTTCGCTGATGATCAAATGAAATTCTTGTTCCTGTGCGTGGTCCCAGTGCAAGTCTCCTTGCAGTAAATTGTCTATCGCTGTGCGAATCGAGGTAAGCGGCGTCCGCAAGTCGTGAGAGACGGATGCAAGTAGCGCTGACTTTAACTCATCACTCCTTTTCAGCGCTTGCGTAAGTTTCTGCAGCACATCTTCCGCATGTTTCTGTTCGGAGATGTCGCGAATAATTCCGCTATAGAAGTTTTTTCCATCGCTCTTCCACGACGCCACGGACAACCCAATTGGAAACTCTGTTCCATCTTTTCTCAGCCCGTGCATCTCAACGGTTTTGCCGATTATCCGCGGCTCGCCTCCCGCCCGGATTCGCTCCACACCGGTCTGGTGAGCTCCTCTATAAACTTCGGGCATTAGGATTGTCAGTGGCTTTCCCAGCACCTCTTTCTCCGTGTACCCAAAGATATGTTCTGCCCCGTTGTTCCATTCAATGATGTTTCCATCGCAGCCAGCCAAAATGATTCCATCAGTGGCCGATTGTACGACGGAGCGAAACTTCGTTTCCGACTCGCGTAAAGCACCCTCCGAACGATTGCGTTCCGTTACATCTGCCATTACACAGACGATGGATTTGATCTCACCTCTGCGGTTGCGTGATAGGCCAGCCGACATGCTGATGCTGATCGCAGAACCGTCCTTCCTTTGACAACGCAGCTCGCGCCCTGTAAACACCCCGCCACGACGTGCAGTCTCCAGGTTCGCACGGAATGCTTCTTCCCCATCTGGTGCGACGATCGGCAGAGGGACATAGCGTGCTTCTTGCGCAGTCCAACCAAAGAGACGCTCAGCCGCAGGGTTCCATAACCTAACGTTTGTATCGGCGTCCAGAACGACGATTGCCACAGGCGAAGCCTCAACCAGCGCCTGTAGTGATTCGTTCGCCTCCCTCAAACTCTCATTAGCACGTTTGCGCGACTCGCTCAGCGCGCTGATCAAGGTCGCGACCGCTACGAACACGGTGAGTCTGAGAAAATCGCTCCAGCTGAGCGTAAACTGCAAGCGAGGTTGAAGCAGGAAGAAGCCGATAATCCACGTGGAGACAAAAGTGGCGAGCAAACCGGGCTTGAGTCCACCGTACCATGCGGTCACCATCACGGCCGCCACGAACAAAAGGAAGACAGTCGGCTGCAGTACAACCAGAAACAGCTCGGTCACCAGGAACGCAGCCGTTACCGTAAGGATCGCGACTCCGTACCGCCAGATGCCGCCCGGCATTGTTTTCTCAAGCATGGCATCGCGGGAAATTGTGTTGGCGCTTTTAGCGTCAATGCCAGCCATCGTTATTCTCCTGCTTGCAGCCACTAGAAAATAACTTTTTCCCCGACGGAGATTGCGAGTATTCGACTAAATCATTCTTCTTCTGTTCACTCGAACTCAAGTTCTTGAAACCGTGTAGTGATTGGCCACATAGAACAGAGTTGCAAAGCGTCCGTCGTGGTAAAGCCGCATTTCATGCGCGAGAAGATTTCGCGTAATGGTGTCGCGAGATAAGAATTATCTGACAAACGGTTCGCCTGAGAAATCATTCATAGCCTCAATTTCTCATCTCCGCTTTAATGTAGAAGGGGACTGGTGGGGGAAGATTATGCAGATTGAGTTTGAATGTCAACGCAGGCACATCTTAGGAAAGGAAAGAGCCAAACGGTTTCAACGCGGGCTACATTTGAATCGGTTCAACAGAAAGGAGGAACTGGTCCATATCTGAATGTTTACGAAAGAGTAAGTCTTACAGCTTTTATCATTTTTCTTTGTGATCCCTGCGTCTCTCCGTCACCTCTGCATTTATGGAAATCGCGCGAAGTATTTAACACATAGATCACAGAGAGACGCAGAGATCGCAGAACAGACTTGAAATGTGAATATCCGCTATTCTTCGCTACTGGTGCGAAGCCAGCCTTCCCTAACTCTATTGAATGAAGGTTCGATCTCTTAACAAGTCCCTTACGAACTCCTGACACCTCATTTACGATTTGCTGATCGCTACCCTGCTATTTTGTGATGAACCGCAGTAGGTTGGAAGATCGCCTTATAGAGAAAGGACCAGAGTAATGATGAAAAACTGTTTTCAAAAGAGCACGTCGGCCGTTGGGCTGGGCGCGTTTTTGATATTGTGCCTGACGGTAATGACTGTTCTGGCTCAAAGCGAGTATGCAAAGCGCACCGCTGATGCCGCACAGGGCGCGGCTGCCGCTAACGTTCTTAAGAAAGTTATTGGACCGCCGGATAAAACCATGGACTTGTTCAACAGCGCGGACGCTGCCAAACCCGGTGCGCTCGCGGTCGTGAAAGTGTCTATGCGGAATATGCAATTTAATCCTCAGACCCTGAAAGTTAAGAAAGGCACCGTGGTCGAGTGGAATAACGAAGACCTCGTCCCTCATACCGCCACCTCAGCTTCATTTGATTCGGGTACGATCGGTCCAGGTAAATCCTGGCGCCACACGTTCACGAAGGCGGGTCAATTTTCGTACACGTGTACCTTCCACCCGTTGATGACGGGCATCGTAACCGTCAAGTAATCCAAAACTGGATACGCCTGTGCGAGCTGTTGTCGATTTTACGGAGCGGTTGTTTGACCCGGCCGCTCCACCTGAGTTGTTTCGATTCGCGGGCGCCGCGTTGCACGCGGACACCCGCTGGTTTTCGTCAATCCTATTTGCCCAATGACGCCTGGAGCTTTTTCGCATGTTCCAGATGTGACACAAAGATTGGGCGCGCGCTCTCGAGAAGGCTCTTGAGTTCCATGTTCTTAGTGTTTGGGATCAAGGTTTTGTCGAGCACACCCAGAACGGCTTCATGGTAGTTCACTTCGTTATCGATGTAAGCCTTATCAAACTCGGTGCCCGTCATCGCCTTGAGTTCCGCCATCTTTTTATCACCATCCGACTTTAAGCTTTTACTGGTGTCGCTCTCTTCCGGCGTCACCCCAAGTTTTTTGGCCAGGGCAGTCGCCTTGGAATTCACGGCCGTATGATCGCGAACCATTGTGTCAGCGAATTCTTTTACCGCCTTGTTGCTTGTCTTTTGTTTGGCCATCTTGGCGGTGTCGATATCTACAGAGTTCGCCGTGACTGCGATCATCGCAATCTGAGGGTCAGTTGGAGCTGGGGCGGCATCGTTTTGAGCATGGATGGTGCTGAAAGCCGCAAAAGCGACTAACGGCAGAATAAGTGATTTCAACATACTAAGTAATCTCCTTTTGACTTACATTAAAGTCAGCACTCAATCTAGTTGTCAGTCCGCTTACAACACTTGTCGTGGAAAACTTGCGCCTGCATAACCAATTTCCAGGCGGTTTCCAACGTATGTCGGTTCATCTTCACAGTAGCAGCGCCGCAGTAAGAAAGTAATAAATGAAAGGTTAAGAGTTCGTTAGGGACTCATCAAAAGATTGGAGGACAGCTCAGGCAGGCGAGTGTTAATTACACTGAGTAAGATTCGACTTCTGCGAGCTCTGCGTAGCTCTGTGATCTCTGCGTTAGATATGTCTCTCTACTACCAGTTACGCAGAGATCACCGGGATACGCGGAGCTCGCAGAGAGGCGTCGTCTCTTGCAACCCAACAATGACCTCCTGTGTTTCGCGAAGAGAATATTGCCCAGCGTTCTACAACCAACCGCCTGTGAAACCTGCTTGTTTCAGACCAGCCCTGATGAACGTGCTGCTCCGCATCAATTCCCAGATCATCTCAGTGCGATAGTTTTCAATCATCGTTACAATTGGTCCCTGATTTAGCCCGTAGTGCCATGGTGAGAGCCACCCGTAATCTTTTCCGCTTACGCTGAACGTTGGATTGAACGTCGCTTTAAAGCCGTAAGGGTGTGCTTCCTTAAGACGCAGGTGGTTGATGAAGAATTGAATTGACGGCAGCACGATTTCAGGTGCGAAGGGCAAGGACGCAACCACCGCCCAAGGGGCGAGCGTTCCGTCATCCGGACCAAATGGCGCACCGCGAGCAATGTAGTCGTAAAACTGGCGTGTGACGCCGTCGAGCTTCCGCGTCGTAAAGCCAGGACCATCACTGGCGGTGATGCCCCAACACAGATCATCATAAGACTTGAAGCCGAGCGGATTGCGGATCGCATACTGTTGCTGGATGTAGGCGGCGCGCCGGCTGTTCTCGAAGTAGTCAATACCGCGTTTCCTCATGTAGTCGTCCCGAATGCCGCGAAAGTCGATCCAAACGTGGGAGAGTTGATGAATAAAGAGCGGACCGGCGTATAGGAATTCGTGTCCGTAAATCTTCTTCCATTTATAACTGTCGGTCCATGCCGTGTAGCTGGCGTCACCTAGCGAATGATCGGGCGCTCCCAAACCGAGAATGTAAAGGATTAATGCCTCATCGTACCCTTGCCACCGATAAGGCAGGAAACCACTCTCCGGCTTCCAACCCATTGTCACGCTGTCAGCGCCGTTTTGCGCCCAGCGCCAATCAGCGCGAGCGTAGAGTTTGTGGGCCAGATCGCGCAACTCGCGCTCATCACCAATGTCACGATCGAAATAGGCGGCCGCCGCAAGCATCCCCGCAAAAAGTAGCGCTGAATCAATCGTCGACAGCTCACACTGCCATGCGCGCCCGCCAGTTTTCATATCGAGGAAGTGGTAGTAAAAACCTTTGTAGCCGGTGGCAGTTTTCTCTTTGCTTTGTTCGCTCTGCCCGAAAAAGCGCAAGGCCGAAAGGATACGCTTGACGGCGTCAGCGCGCTTGAGGAAACCTCGCTCAACGCCGACTGGATAAGCTGTGAGCGCAAGTCCAACGGCTGCGATGCTCGCGGGCCAACCCTCTTTATTCTTATCTATGACCAAACCATTCTCAGTATTCGTCTCGTGCAGAAAGTAGCCGAACGTATCGCGCTGCAACTCGACCAGCATCTGGTCGTTGTTACGGGCTGAAGCGAAATCGGGAGCTTGAATACTGGTGTCGTGAGATTTTGGTTTGATAGAAGGAAAACGGAAGGAATACGGTTTAAGCTTCATCCCAGCTCGTCTCTCCGCCGCCGCGGCTGTTTATTCTAAACGTGGAGCCGGTTAAATCCGTTTCTGGCAGGTTGCTTACCGACCAAAGCCAAAACGGTCTGCCGGAAAAATGAGACTGTCTATTTGCGACTGATTGCTTCTTGTTTGTCCAATTTTCAAAAATATTTCTGTCAGTTTTGCATCTCCGAGAAGCAGCTTCGCCTTCGGGAATAACCAGTCTTCCTCCCTTACCACGTAGGTCTGAACTCGGAGTTGCAGTTCCGCTAACAGGTCAACGCGGCCTTCGCGTTGTGTTTCCACCGGAAGCTTCTCAATCTTCTTCAGAGTTTTATCGATTTCCTTGTGATCCCGGTAACACTCATCGACCAGCATCCTCGCATCTACGAAACCTTTTAAGTTTAAAAAGAGCGTTCGCTCTTCGATGTCAAGGTGCTGAATCAGAGTTTCTCTGAGCTTGCCGAACATCTTTGGGGACTGGCGGCCGTTTTTCTGATCAGTCTGCTTCACCTGGCTGCTGTCGTCATAAATGAGTTCATCGATAAGGTCCAGCATTCTTTTGTGATCGTTCTTGAGAAGCTCTATTCCGTCCATGATTGTTTGGTCCTTACTCGTAATGCTGCCTGAAGTCGAGTTTAGCAGGATGTATGTCATGAAGTCATAAACAGGGGGTCAAAAGGGCATCAGCAAGTGGTTAAGAGATCGTTAACTCACTAATTCTTGCCTTTGCGAGCGATGCAAAGCGGGCAAGAATGTAAGGAACGTCTCGCCGTTTCAGGATGGTTGAATTTAATTGCTGAGGTTGGCGATAGACCATTGGACCGTGTGTATAAGCGAGGCCGGGTAAATCCCAAGCCAGACAAGCAGCAGAGTGACTGCGGCAAGCGCAACGGATCCAGTAAGCGAGAGTGACGGCACTCCAACCTGACCTCCGCGCGCGTCGCTATACATAGCTACTACGATACGCAGGTAATAGAAAAGACCGATCCCGCTGCTCACCACCAATATCAAAACCATCCACCAGAGCGCCGAACCAACACCCGCAGCAATGATGTAGAACTTTCCGACGAAACCAACCGTCAGCGGGATACCCGCGAGTGAAAAGAGCGATGCGGCGAATACAGCTGCAAGCCATGGGCGTTGCCAGAACAGTCCCGAGTAATCGGCCATCGTATCCGCCTCTTTCTCCTCGACGGACAGCACCGTGATCACACCCAATGCGCCCATCATGGTCACGAAGTATGCAACCAGGTAGTAAGTGACGGCAGCCATTCCGGCCGTACCGCCTGCCAGAAACGCGACCAACAGATAGCCGAGATGAGCAATGGAAGAATAAGCGAGCATCCGCTTGATGTTTGTTTGCAAGAGAGCGAGTAGATTGCCGGCAAGCATTGATACGATGGCGATGATCGCGAATAAGAGAAAAAGCGAACCCGAATCGTAAAGACCCAACCGAGAGAAATATCGCATCAGCAGCGCGAACATTCCTCCTTTTGATACCGTTGCAATGAAGGCCGTTACGGGCGCGGGCGCCCCTTCGTACACGTCCGGCGTCCACATATGGAACGGAACAACTGCAAGTTTGAATCCCACACCGACGATGATCAGCGCAAGGCCAGAAAGCACCAGGTTCGAAGGGGCTTTACCGTCGATCAGCAACGACATGCGCGCGAGCTCCATCGTTCCCAGGTCGGCGTAAGTTAGCGCCATGCCGAACAAGAGAAAGGCGGAGGAGGTCGCCGCGAGAATCAGATACTTGACGCCGGCTTCGATGGAGCGTTCGCTCGAGCGTTGGTAGGCGATTAGAACGTAGAGTGAGACGCTGAGAATCTCCAGACCCAGAAAAAACGAGACGAAATGCGTGCTCGCCACAAGAACGGCCGATCCGAGCGTTGCCAAGAGCAGGACCAGATAGAACTCCTCACGCTGCTCTCGACGATTTTCGAGATAGCCATAAGACAACAAGGCCACAACAAAGCTCGCAGCGAAGATCAGGCCCATATAGAACAGCGAGTAACCATCCATGATCAGAAGCGCGCCCACCCGGTGCGGAACGCCGCGCAAAACGACGAACAGCAACGCAAAGGCGCCCGTGTCAGCGAGCAGCGTCAACACGATTGTGAGCGCGTGGTTACGCCTCAGGCCGACGATGAGCATGATCGCGATCGTCGAGCAGGCTAAAACGATCAAAGGGGACAAAGCGATCAGATCTGCCGCGGTCAAGGAGCGCCCTCCTGGCTGGAAGTGTCCAGTGATCCCGCCACCGAATGATTGCGCTGCGTTACTGTCTGAATCACGTTTTCCACTGCTGTTCGTGTTGTGTTAAGCACCGGCTGAGGTGCGAGGCCCAATGCGATAATCGCAACGATCATCAACCCCATGATCCCAACTTCGCGAGGCGAGAGGTCGGGCAGTTTCGGATACTCCCGCCTCGGTCCGTGAAATGCCCGCTGAACTATCCACAATGAATAAACAGTGGCGAAGACAATGCCCACAGTAGCCAGTACGGTTAGCGGAATACTTACCGGATAAGTCCCGAACAGAACGAGAAATTCCCCAACAAAGTTGCCGAGACCCGGGAGCCCAAGCGAAGCAAGCGCAAAGAGCATAGTAACCGCGCCCATACGTGGCACAACTGACCACAATCCGCCCATACGCTCGAGATTGCGTGTGTGAATGCGTTCGTCAAGCGCGCCCACGAGCACGAATAATGCTCCCGTGCTAACGCCATGGCAGAGAATCTGAATCACC
>Ga0070681_10001489_pt1 | contig 20701 bp, 16 predicted proteins | sample KBSC83BmetaG_FD_65650 | JGI IMG/M metagenome (GOLD analysis project Ga0070681, IMG submission 65650) | Corn rhizosphere microbial communities from Kellogg Biological Station, Michigan, USA - KBS C8-3B metaG | ecosystem: Host-associated > Plants > Roots > Rhizosphere | place: USA: Michigan... | reverse complement strand
GTCGATCACCCCTATGTCTTCGTGATTCGCGAGCGGCTTTCGGGAACGATCCTCTTCATGGGCAAGATCACTCGGATGCCGGCCTGATCACGGCACGGTGATCAGGCCCACCTCGCCGCCGAGATCATCTTTGGCGCGCGGCAAACCCGGCGGAGGAAACCAATCGCCGCCGTTCACGCGAATGGCAATCCGATGCAAGCCGGCCGGCACGACGCGATCGAGCTTCCACTTCTTTCCATCGAGCTCGAGCGACATCGGCGACCAGTCAGTGAAGTCCGCCATCAGCTCGACGCGCGACGCCGAATCGACCTGAATCAGAATTCCGCTGCGGGTGACGACAGTTCTTGGCGCGCTCGGCGATGGACGTGAATCGAGCACGCTCGCGTGCGCGCGCGCCGCGATCCTGAGCGCGACGCTCACGTACTGCGTCCGCGGCACACCTCGCGGGATGTCCTCGAGCGACCGGCCCGCTGTTGCGACGAGCGCGAGATTCGGCGCAACCCACGCTGCCGCGTCGACCGAACCCCAACCACCGCTCGCCGCGCCTCGAATTCCGCCGCGTACACCGGCCGTCGCACCGACTTCGAAGACCTTGGCATAGCGCCTCCACCCAGCCGACAAGTCAGCGTAGCGTGTCGGCTCGGCGCCCGGCACGTGGGGCGCCGGCGTGCCGACGAACGATGCGTCGGCGATGATCTGGTCCGTCGCGAATGTTCGCCACACGGTCGCCTGCGCGTGATACAACGCGCGCGCACCAAAAACGTCGCTCACCGCTCCGAGCCCACCGCCGATCGCCCCACCGAAGAGAGTCGAGCCGAGCCTGAGCCGCGCCATCGCTTCCCCGCTCTTCGTCGAAGGCTCATCGCTGATCCCGAAACCGCTCACCGCTCCGGACAGCTCCCAGTTCGGTCCCATAATATTCGGACCGAGCAGCGATGCGAGGAGAACGCCCTGACCGGTGCACACTTGGTTGCCGCATGACGCCAGCGCACGCGATCGCAGCACCGCGCGTTCACCGAGCACGTCCACGTTTGCGCCGAACGTGAACGCGTTCGACTCAGGGACGCCGTTTTGGCGAAGATGCGTGCTCCCGGCGTCAGCGGTGAGCTGCCATTGCGCGGGCAACGGTGCTGCGATCGAGAGCAAGAGAAGGATGAGCCGAACTCGGCGCATCCCGGAAATTAACGGTTTGTATACCGAGCTACGGCTTTTTCGGCCCGGTCAGCGATGCCGCTCCGGGCTCGCTCGTCACTGCTCCTGAAGGAGCAAGCACAGCCGTGAGACCGCGCAATCGCGTATCGAGCGCCGCGGACGCTTGCGCACCTCGAGCGACATCACCGTTCACGTCGGAACCAAGGGCGGCAAGCTGTGCCGGAGTTGCATGCCGCTTGATCAGGTCGGTGACGATCGTCGCCGCGCGCTTCCCCGGAACTCCACTCGCGACGAGCTGCACAAGCACGCCCAGTGGCGTCGAGATCGGCTGGTCGCCGCTCGCGGTTCGCACCGCGCGAAGCTCATCCTTGGTAGCACCGTACTGCAGTGCATCGGCTCCAGTCGCGATATCGCTCGCGAGCGCGCGCGGCGCGAGCGCGTCGCGGGCAACCTGAAGCCGCGTGGCGAGTGCACGGGCCGCGCTGACGATGCGCTGCGGCGGAGCATGCACCACTTCCACGCCATATCGGACTTTTCCAAGAATAGGATCGAGCGGCAAGCCTGCGTCGCGTACGGACGCGACGATCTTCGCCAGCTCGGCGCTCGCTTCGCGATCGCCGGGCAACGCGAGTGAATCCTGTTGAGCCGACGCAGCACGCGCGGTTATCGCGACTACCAACGCCGAGCAAACAACGCGAGCGATCATGGCCGGCCCACCATCAGCACAGATGCGTTCGTGCCGAAGTCAGGATCGCGCACGGTCGGCTTCTGTGGATCCAGCGTGAATAGGGAGTCGTTCACCATGTAGCCGTAGACGTGTCGACCCGGCGCCAAAGACACGATCACCGACCAGAGTCCGCCATCGGACGATCTCGTCATCACCGTCGCGTTCGGATTCCAATTATTGAAGTCGCCCACCACAGATACACGACGCGCGGTGGTGTTTTCGAAAACGAACTGTTGAGGTACCGATACGGCCTCAGCGCGGGGCTCCACGACCTGGTGCAAGGGAGGAGCAACAGGCAGCTGAACAGTCTCGACCGCCCGGTAGGGCACGGATGGAATCAGGTCCCGCGCGATAAATCCTACAATCGCCGCTGCTGCCGCCAGCCCGAGCGTTGTCCAGATCCTGATGCGCGATTTCGGTGACATCGCGATTGGATCGTCGGCGGGCGTCAAGCGTGCAGCGGCCGCGGCAGCCGAAATACGGCTGACGGCAGCGCGATCGAGCGCTGGGAGTCGCTTCAGTTCCTCCACAGCCCGCTGCAGCATGGGATCGTTCTCGTGGTCGCTCACTTCGCCTCCCGAACGAGCAGCGACCGCAACAAGTCGCTCGCTCGCTTGACGCGCATCTTGAGCGCTGACTGCCGCACGCCAGTCATGCGCTCGATTTCCTCGTAGCCAAACCCTTCGATGTAATGCAACAGAAAAATCTCTCGATTGTATTCAGGAACTTCCGCCAACGCCCGACGCACTGAGTCGCCCCACTCGTGATCGAAGACACGGCTCGGATCATCGAGACTTGGGATTCGCTCGACGGCTGCATCATCATCTTCGACACGTGTCGCCTCTCGCCGGTGCACTGTGTTCGCCGTGCGGCAACAATTGCCGAGAATTTGAAACAGCCACGACTCGAAGCGCTGCCGTTCCTCATATCTTGGCAGCGCGCGATACAAACGCACGAACGTCTCTTGAACCATGTCCTCGGCGTCGTCCGGATTGCGTAGCATGGAGCGAGCAAACCGGAGGCATCGTTGATAGTACACCTCAACGATCGCCGTGAACGCGTCGATATCGCCGAGTTTGGCTCGGCTGATCGTCGTCGCGTCAAGCGCGGCTGACTGTGGTGGAAGGGGACGTTGCAAGAGCGGTCGCGTGATGCAAACCTCGGTGAAGGTTTCCTAGCCTAACCGTCAGTCCGAGACGGACGTCACCGTGGGTCTGCTTTCTGCAATTAAGGGTTGGAACGACCGGAGCGCCACGCATGGGAGGCCTCGCGACGTCCGGCTCAGTACATGATTGCCAATGCGGGCTGCCGAAGATCACGTCAGTGAACGCGAACCGCGACCGAGACCGGTCGTGCTGCTCGCCGAAGATCACGAGGACACTCGCCGTGTTTACGGCTTGATCCTCCGCCACTTCGGGTACGAAGTGGACGAGGCATGCTCCGGAGAAGAGGCGATCGAGCTCGCAAAGGCCCGTCGTCCAAGTCTAGTCCTGATGGACATCGGGCTGCCGGGGCTCGATGGCTGGCAAACGAGCCGAATTCTCAAGGCCGATCCGCTGACCACCGCAATCCCTCTGATCGCCTTCTCGGCGCGAATCGAGTCGATATCGGATCTCGTCGGTCGCGCGACCTTCGATGGTTACATCACGAAGCCGGTCAGTCCCCTCGAATTAGCCCGCCGCGTCGGCGCCTACATCAATCTGTTGGCGTAACACTCTGTGTGCTGACTGCGCGAGAACACGCGCATCACGGACAGAAACGTGTCAGTGCGTCCGTCTTCGTGCCTGTCCGTGACGCACCCAGGGTTCAGACCGCATCCGAGAGACTCGTGAAATTGAAATCGCGAACTTTGATCGCCGGCATCACCACATCGCCGCCGACTTCAGTTCCCGCGACACGCTGTTCCTTTCCGAGGGCCTCGAGATTGTTGAGCATGAACAGCGGAGATTCGTTGAACCGGAAATTTTTCACTGACTTCGACAGCTTGCCATTCTCGATGAGAAACGTTCCGTCGCGCGTGAGTCCGGTGTAGAGCTCCGTGCGCGGATCGACTTGCCGCAGATACCATAAACGCGTGACCAGAATCCCTCGCGGTGTCGACTTGATCAGATCGTCGAGCGATTGCGTTCCGCCGACGAACCGCACGGCATTCGTTCCAGCGTTGGGCTCCTGCGATTTTTTCTGCGCCCAAAAACGACTGTACGTCAACTTCCGAAGCACGCCATTGTCGATCCACACCTGTCGCCGCGCGGGCAGGCCCTGGCCATCGAAAGTATTGCTGAGCAGAAGCGGATCGGCAGGATCGGAGAGGAGCGTCACTCGCGGGTCGACGACCTTTTCGCCGATCTTCGTGCCGCCGCCCTGCTTGGAGAAAGCGCTGCGGCCCTCGTCCGCCGAGCGTGCGTCGAGCGCGAACGCGAGCAACTGGACGAGATCGCCCACGGCTTGAGGCTCGAGAATCACGGTGTATCGACCCGGCTCGATCGCAACGGGATTGCGAGACAAACGTGCTTTGTCGATCGCCTGCTGCACGATTGTCTTGGCGTCGACCTTCGACCAATCAGGATGATCGGCGCCGGCCCATCCTGATCCAGTGCCATCGGCGGTTCGTACCGTGAGCGTGTAGTTCGACGACGTGCTCGCCTGATAGGCGAAGAGTCCTTTGCTGTTTCCGACGGCGGTCGCGCCGATGTTGGTCTGCAGGAACCCTGCGGTCTTGAGATCGCCTGCTGCTTTGCATGCCGCGATGGCGATGCGCGCGCTTTCGGCGCGGCCATCAGGACCAAGATTCGCCGTCGACTCGAAGTAGTTCGTGACCGTCGCGTATTGCTGCGGTCCGAGCAGCGGCATCGCTTCAGGGTCGTCAGGCGCGAGCTTCGCCAGCGCTTCGGACTGGCGCACCGCACGCTCGAGGCCCGCGTCACTGAAATCGTTGGTCGATGTCACCGCGTGCTTCGGCCCGAATGAGCTCTGCACCGCGACGTTGGCCGTCGACACACCGCCCGCTGTCGAAATGCGATTGTCGGCAAAGCGCACATTCGCGGCGTATCCGCCGCCAACGTTGACTTGCACGCCCTCTGCTTTCGACATCTTCACAACACGCTGAACCAGCGACTCGGCTTGTTCACGCGTGAGGACCTTCGACTCCGCGAACGCCGCTTCCCGCTTCGCTCTCCACATCACGCTTTCCTCCCCGTGTTGATCACGTTGATGTTGTGGAAGCGCGCCGGCACGCAGCCGTGGCTCACTGATCCGATCTGCCCGGGCTGACCCTTACCGTCGAAGAAGCTCGCACCCATCTCGTAGCTCGATTTGCCGCCAATCATGTCCATTGCGTTCCAGAATTCCGTCGTCTTCATCTGATACGCGACGTCCTTCAACATGCCCGTGATCTTACCGCCCTTGATCTCGTAAAACACCTGACCGCCGAACTGCGCGTTGTAGCGCTGCTGGTCGATCGAGAAGGAGCCGTCGCCGACAATCGCGATCCCGCTGTCGGTCGCGGCGATCAAATCCTCCCACTTTCTGTCCTGCGCGCCCGGGAGCAGCGACACGTTCGGCATGCGCTGGAACTGCACGCTGCTCCAGTTGTCGGCGTTACAGCAGCCGTGCGACTTCACAGGCATTCCAGTTTTCTTATAGTACCACTCGAGCCACGGTGCTTGCTCGCGGCTTGTCTGGTAGTCGCTGAAGATCCCGTTCTTGATGATCAGGAACGATTCGGCCTTCACACCGTCGTCGTCGTACCCAATCGTGGCGCAGCCGCCCTCCTGCGTACGGTCGCCCTGAATGTTCATGAACTCGGGACCGTACTTGAGCGTGCCAAGCACTTTTTCGGGCGGCGAGACGAAGCTCGTTCCCGCGTAGTTCGCCTCGTAGCCCATCGCTCTGTCGAGCTCAGTCGGGTGACCGATGGACTCGTGAATCGTGAGCCACAGATGCGACGGATGGAGCACGAGATCGTAGCGGCCCACCTCGACTGCCTTTGCTTTGAGCTTTTCCGCGGCTTCCTCTCCCCACTTCCGCGCGTTGCCGACGAGATCCGCTTTGAGAATGAATTCCCAGCCGCGACCCGCCGGCTGCACGACGTTCCCGCGCGATTGAAAGTCGCTGAAGTCCGGCGACACGGCCGTTGCCGTGAACGGCACCCAGCTCCGAATCACGGTCTGCGTGATCATGGAGCCGTCGGTGTTCGCGTAATTCCGGTCTTCGCGAATGAAAAAGAGGAAGCTGTTGACGAATTTCACGTTCGCGACCTTCATCGCTTCCGTGTTCGCATCGATCAGCAGCTGCGCTTTTTGTTCGACGGGAATCGTGAAGGGGTCGATCTCGTACGAGCTCTTCCACGTCACATCTTTGTGCGCCGGCGACGGCGCAAGCACCACAGGTGCGGCGCCCGGAATTCGATTCGCCTTGGCGATTGCGGCCGCTTCACGCGCCGCAGCGGCCACGCCGTCTTTCGTCAACGTCTGCGAGGCCGCGAAACCCCACGCGCCGTTCACGAGTGCGCGAACGCCAATTCCGATTGAATCGGTGTCGCCGACTTGCACGATCTGCTTCTCGCGCGTGCCGACGAAATTCTGGCGATATCGTGCGACGCGCGCGTCGGCCCACGACGCGCCCGCAGCCGTTGCCGCAGTCAGCGCATCTGCGAGCAGTTCCTTGATCGGCAGTTCTTCGAATGTCGAGACGCCGCGCGGATAAATCGGAGGCGCGAACGCACCAGCGATTTCGGGACGCATCGCGACACCCGCCGCCGCAGCGGCGGCCGCGATGCCGGTTTGTTTGAGAAAGTCACGCCTGGTCGTCATGTGCTACTCATCGGCGAAGGAAATGGCACTCGAAAAACACGAGTGGTCTGCAAGCTTTCCGTCTCTCTCATGCGACGCAACCCAACGACCCGTCGTGGCTGTACAGGTTCTGTACGGAGTCGTAACGGTGATCAATGCGTTCCGCGCGAACGCAGATCAGGGCGCAAACGCTGGCATGTAGCATCCCTGAGGAACGAGACCATTGATCCAGCCAGTCCTTCCTTGCGAACCGGAACCAGACGCGTTATCGTTATATCCGGATATACGGATATATGACTACCACCGTCCTGGACCGCCTCAGCCTGCTCGCCGAGCCGAGCCGTAGCAGAATACTGCTACTGCTTGATAGACATGAACTTACAGTTGGCGAGCTGTGCACTATCTTGCAGATGCCGCAGTCCACGGTGAGCCGCCACCTGAAGCTTCTGGTGGACGACGGTTGGATCGTCGCGCGCGGTGAAGGCACCACGCGCTTCTATAAACTGGTCGCGAACCGGCTGGATAACGGCATGCGCGACCTGTGGGCCGTCGTCAGCACGCAGTTCACTTCCACCGGCCTCGCCACGCAAGACAGCCGTCGCGCTGACAGCGTCCTCGCCAAGCGACGCGATCGCGCGCAGATCTTCTTTTTGAACTCGGCGAACATGTGGGACGCGATGCGCACCGAGATGATCGGCGCTCGCACCGACTTGCTCGCGCTCCTCGACCTCCTCGATCCCACATGGGTCGTCGGCGATCTCGGATGCGGCGTCGGGCACATCGCTGAGGCGCTCGCTCCGTGCGTGTCGCAGGTCATCGCCGTCGACGAGTCGGGTCCGATGCTCGATGCCGCGAAGCTGCGGCTGGACGCGCACGAGAACGTCGACCTGCGCGCCGGTACGATCGAGTCGTTGCCGATCGACGACAACACGCTCGACGCCGCGGTGCTCTTTCTCGTCGCACACTTCGTGACTGATCCTGCGAAAGCCATGCGCGAGATTCGTCGCGTGATCAAGCCGGGTGGCCGGCTGCTCATCGTCGACCTGATGTCGCACGATCGCGTGGACTATGTCATCCAGCTCGGTCATGTGTGGCAGGGCTTCGACGCGGAGCAGATGAAACAGTGGTTGACCGCGGCCGGCTTCCAAGCGTCTCGGTACCGCGCGCTGCCGGCGGATCCGGCGGCAACAGGGCCGACGCTGTTCGTCGCGTCGGCCCGCAAAGCTGGTTAGTGGATTTGTCATCTTGAGCGCAGCGAAGGATCTGCTGTTTTTCGCAGACCAAAAACAACTCTTCTCGTAAGGATTCTCAAATGGGCGTCGCAGAGCTGGTCGAGCAGCGGCAACTCACCGATCGACTTCCGTTCAAGGTCGCCGATCTCTCTCTCGCGGAGTTTGGCCGCAAGGAAATTCGTCTCGCCGAGCAGGAAATGCCCGGCCTCATGGCCCTCCGCGAGGAATACAAAGGCAAGTTCCCGCTCAAGGGCGCGCGGATCATGGGCTCGCTGCACATGACCATCCAGACCGCGGTCCTCATCGAGACCTTGGTCGACCTCGGCGCTGATGTGCGCTGGGTGTCGTGCAACATCTTCTCGACGCAGGATCACGCGGCGGCCGCGGTCGCCGTGGGCCCGAACGGGACGGTCGATTCGCCGAAGGGCATTCCGGTCTTCGCATGGAAGGGCGAGACGCTCGAGGAGTACTGGTGGTGCACCGAACAGGCGCTCATGTGGCCCGAGGGCGGTGGACCGAACATGCTGCTCGACGATGGCGGCGACGCCACGCTGCTCGTGCACAAGGGCGCCGAGTTCGAGAAGGCCGGTACGATTCCGGCGTTCGATGCGAAGAATGATCCGGAGGAGTGGGGCGTGATCCTCGATTTGCTCCGCGCCGAGTCGACGAAGAATCCGGGCCGGTGGACGAAAGTCGCGGCGAGCATCAAGGGCGTCACCGAGGAGACGACCACCGGCGTGCATCGCCTCTATGAGATGATGAAAGCCGGCACGCTGCTCTTCCCCGCGATCAACGTCAACGACTCCGTGACGAAGTCCAAGTTCGACAACATCTATGGATGTCGTCACTCGGTGATCGACGGATTGAATCGCGCCACCGACGTGATGATCGCCGGGAAGCTCGCGGTCGTCTGCGGCTACGGCGAAGTCGGCAAGGGATGCGCTGAGGCGCTGCGTGGCCAGGGTGCGCGCGTCGTCATCACCGAGATCGATCCGATCTGCGCGCTACAGGCCTGCATGGCCGGCTATCAGGTCGTCACGCTCGAGGACGTCGTCTCCACGGCGGACATCTTCATCACGGCGACGGGCAACTTCAACATCATCACCGCCGAGCACATGGCGAAGATGAAGGACAAGGCCATCGTCGGAAACATCGGCCACTTCGACAACGAGATCGACATGGCCGGGCTGAAGAAGGTGAAGGGCATCCAGCGAAACAACATCAAACCGCAATACGATGAATGGATCTTCCCGGACAAGCACTCGGTGATGATTCTTGCCGAGGGAAGACTGATGAATCTCGGTTGTGCCACCGGACATCCGAGCTTCGTGATGTCGTCGAGCTTCACCAATCAGGTGATGGCGCAGATTGAGCTGTACGGCAACACGTCGAAGTACGAGAAGCAGGTATACGTGCTGCCCAAGGCGCTCGACGAGAAGGTCGCGCGCCTGCACCTCGGCAAGCTCGGCGCCCGTTTGACCGAGCTCTCAAAATCACAGGCCGACTACATCGGCGTGCCGATTCAGGGGCCATACAAGCCGGATCATTACCGCTACTAAGTGAACAACTCCCGGCAACGTGACAGGGCGACCCTCGGGTCGCCCTGTTTGTTGATCCTGTACGAGCCCTCGCCGAGCAATGATCTACTCGGCGCGGAGCGCTTCAACCGGTTGAACGTTGACCGCTACTTTCGCCGGAATCATGCACGCGGCCAGTGTCGCGCCGAGCAGCACGATCGGCGCGGCGACGAACGTGATCCAGTCGTGCGCCGGCACATTTGCGATCAAGCCCTCGATCGCTCGTGCTCCGGCGAGCGAAAGGATCAATCCGGCGGCACAGCCGATTCCCGCCGCGACCATCCCCTGTCGAAGGACCAGGAGCATGACGCTCGCCCGCCCGGCGCCGAGCGCGGTCCGAATGCCGAATTCGCGCGTGCGCGCGGTCACGATGTACGCCATCACCGCGTAGACCCCAAGCGCTGCCAGCGCCAACGCAATCGTCGCAAACACCGTGAACAGCGTCATCGCCAGCTCCTGCGGCGCGATGAATAAGTGCATCACCTCTCGCAACGTGCGGGGAACCAGGAGCGGCGATCGCGGGCTGACTTCGCGGAGCATCCGCCGCAGCGCGGGCACTATCGATGCAGCGTCTCCTGTCGTTCGAACGACAAACTCCGGTCGGCGCCAAGGGTCCTCCTGCCAATCCGAGACGTACACCGCCGGCATGAAACTCCTGCTCGACATCTCGCGAACGTCAGCCACGACGCCGATCACCTCGCGCCACTTATCGAGCGAGGATCCGCCTCCGCCTTCAAACAAGATCTGCGACCCGATTGCATTTCCCGCCGGGAAAAGGCGTCGCGCGAGACTATCGCTGATCAAGGCTACCGGCACGGCATTGGGCCGATCGTCCGCGCGAATGGATCGACCGCGGAGAATCTTCGTCCCCGTGGCGGCGAAGTAGTCCTCGGTCGCGGTGATGTACATCGCGCTCGGCGCGTCGACGTCGTCCGCCGACCCAGCAACGATGCGTGGCCGAACCGAGTTGGGGCCGTTCCATGGCGAGATGTCGGTGAACGCCGCGCTTCGCACGCCGGGGAGTGCCCGAATTCGCGTCAGCAGATCGACGAAGAACGCGTTGCGAGCAGCCTGATCTCTTGGCAACGACGGCGGCGCTTCCACGCGAAACGTCAGGACGTGGTTATCCGCCGTATAGCCCAAATCCGTCGTAACGAGCGCGGCGAACGATCGCAGTAAAAGCCCCGCGCCGATCATCAACACCATCGCGAGCGCGATTTGCGTCGTCACCAGCACTTGGCGACCACGGGTTCGCGATGCTCCGGCGGATGAGCTTCGGCTCGATTCGCTCAGCGACTCTTTGAGATCCACACGCGTCGCGACGAGCGCCGGAAATAACCCGAACGCAACGCCGCACAGAATCGAGACGATCGCAGTCGTAACGAGTAGCGCGACATCGATGTGCATCTCACCGAACTTTGGCATCGAGCCCGCGGAGATGACTTCGAGTACTCGCTTGGCCGCAAACGCAAGGCCGACACCCAACGCGCCGCCTCCAATGCCGTACAGCGCACTTTCGGCGAGCAGCTGACGAACGAGACGGCCACGACCTGCGCCAAGCGCGGCGCGAACAGCAAGCTCTCGGCGGCGCGCTGTCGCGCGCGCGAGAAAGAGCCCCGCGATGTTGATGCACGTGATCACGAGCACGACGATCGCAGCGCCCATCACGGCCACGAGCGCACGCCCGACGTCGCCCACCATCGCGTCGCGGAGCGGAACGACACGCGGCGCGACGGGATCGGGCGATCCTGGACGTGCATCGCGCCAGCGCGCGGAGATTGTCGCGCCATCGGAGCGCACGCGATCGAGCGAAACATCGGGCTTCATACGCGCGATGCCTCGCAATACGCGCATCGTTCGCGAACGAACGGGATCGGCGACGAACGGTCGGAGATCCAGTGGAATCCACACTTCCGCCGTGAACGTCGGTGACTCGAAATCGGGCGGCATGACGCCGATGACCGATCGTGAAACCGGACCGAGTTGGATGGACCGGCCGACGACGCGCGGATCGCCGCCGAACACGCGCTGCCAGATGGCGTCGCTCAGCAGCACCACCGGCCGAGCGTCCGGCGCGAGATCCTGCTCGCCGATTGCACGCCCGACTTGAGCGCGGGCGCCGAGCACCGGGAAAAAGTTCGGTGTCACGGACGCAATCGAGAACATGTCGGTCGATTCGTCGCCGTAGTACGTCGCACCGCCGAGGCTCCCGAACGCCGCGACGCCCGCTAGTGAAGGCGCGTCCGCGAGGTCGACCAATTCGCGCGCCGTCAGGTAGTCGGACCCGCCGCGCGGTCCCGTACCGGCGTACACGCGGAGAAGTTGATTGGCATCGCGGTACGGCAACCGATCAATCAGAACGCGGCGAACGACAGAGAAGATCGCAGTGTTCGCGCCGATGCCCATGGCGAGCGTCACCAGAACGACGAGCGCGAATGCCGGCGCGCGCCGCATGCCGCGCCATGCCAGCAGGATGTCTTCGCGCAGGTCGTCGAGCCATGCCGTGCGACGTGCGGCGCGTTCCGTGCTTGCGTCGAGCGAGGCGCAGTAGCGACGCGTCTCGTCGACGTCGCCGAACTCGCGCACGGCTTGTTCTCGGGCCGCGTCCGCGCCCATGCCTTGTGCAACGAGGTCGCGCACGCGCATGTCGATGTCGAAGCGAATCTCGTCGTCGACGTCGGCCTGCACGCGCTGATCGTCACGCGGAACGTCCGCGTACTTCCGATGGCGGCGCATTGCTACTTTGCCTCGAGGACGCGCATGAGCGCGCCGACATATTCGCGCATCGTGTCGAGGCGCGATTGCGAATGCCGTTTGCCCGCAGCGGTGAGCTCGTAGTACTTCGCGCGGCGATTGGTGTCGGACTGCCCCCACCACGCACGAACGAGCTTCTTCTTCTCCAGGCGGTGCAGCGCTTGATACAACGCCGCGCTCTCGATCGTGATCGCGCCGCTGGTGCGATCGCGCACGAATGTCTTGATGCCGTAGCCGTGCATCGGCCCCCACGCCAACGTTCGTAGGATGAGAACGTCGACGGTGCCGTGCACGAGATCGAGGGATTCTCGCGCCATGCGCTCTCCAGTCACGTACTTACCTATCACGTTGTGACTAGAGACGCCGGCTGTCAAGACTCGAGTGGCTGCTCAGCGATTCAGATCGAGGAACGCGAGAAGCGCCGCGTTGAAGCGCGCGGGCGCTTCGATGGCCGGGATGTGTCCGACGCCGGCCAGCTCAGCCCACGACGACGCCCGGAGGAGATGCGCGAGATCCCTGCCCTGCTCGATCGGCGTCACGGAATCGCGATCGCCCCAGATGACCAGCGTCGGAACGGCAATTTCCGCGTACCGTGAGCGATCCGTCGCCAGCGACTGTTCGTTGGTCGTGATGAAGGGGCGCAGCCATTCGCCGAAGCTCGCCGTCGTTCGCTGGACCACGAACGGGCGCTGGAACATCGCGAGACGCGCCGGCGTGATCGCCGTCGTGTCAGCGACGAGTCCGCGAAGAAGCCGTGACGTGAACGCAGGATTCGTCAGTGTGGCCGCAACGACGCCGTTGCGCAATGACGGAATGCTCAAGAGCGCTCGAACAGGCCAACCGGCGCTCGGTGCAGCCTTCGTCGTGTCCATGCCGAGCGCAACGTCGACCAGCACGAGACGTGCGATATGCGAGGGACCAACGAAGAATGCCTGCATCGTGGCGCCAGATCTCGCTCCACGCGCCAGTACCGTGCACGAGAAGTACCGGCGACCCGTCCCGCGGTCCGGCCTCCTGGACGAACGTGTCGACGTCCACTGCGTGAACGAAGCGGCCCGGTTTTGGCGCCGCGTCAACGCGAGTCTGCGTCTCTCGTCGCCACGCTGCGGCGCGAAAGCCGAGGAGCGCCACCGCCGGGACCACGACGACGACGCCGACGATCGTGAGGATCGCTCGCCTGAGCCATCGGGCCCCGTGGCATGGGTGACCGCCGCTCTCGACGGTTCGTCTCTTACTCGGATCGCCTCACGCCGGCGCGGGCGCGACGGCGATCGTGGCCTCGCGTTGCTCCTCACGCGGCGACATGACGTACGCGATGCTCAGCATGATCGACGACAGAATGACATGCGGCGCATTCAACGCGAGGTTCGACAACACCGGCTTCGAGTTGAGCGCGCCGTCGATGAGATAGAAGACGGCATCGCAGGCGTAGTACCACCCGAACGCAGTGAAGGCGAGCGTCGCGCCCTTCCGCGAGTGGAGAGCGCCGACGAGCAACATGACGGCGGTGACTCCATGTGTCACATCATCCAGTTTGCTCATCGCGAATAGACCCCACATCATCCGCTCCGGACCGTCGGCCGTCATATGCATCGAGGTCGTCGTCTGCGGCATCCATCCCGATGCGACCACCAGGCCAAACAGAACCGCGAAACCAAACGCCAGCTTTCTCACCATCGGGCAGCCCTCCAAGTCGTTCGGGTTCCGGGCGTGAAACGTCGACCGTGACTTCTCAAAAGACGATCGGGACGCGCACACGGGCACTCGGCCGGGTCGTACGGCGAACGGCCAAGGTGTTTGGGATCACGCTTGCTTGCACGCTCGTCCTCGCGTTCGGCATGGGCGTGTGGGGCGTTCTTCGCACGCCGGTTACGCATCCCGTCCCATCGGCGAGCGTCAACGACATCACGCAGCTCAATCCTATCCCCGTCAGCCAGATCATCACGCCGACGACAGTCGACGAGATCATCGAGGCGGTGCGGTCGCATCCCGGGCCGATCTCCGTGGGCGGCGGCCGCTACAGCATGGGCGGTCAGACGGCGACGCCAGGCGGCTTGCAGATCGATATGCGGACGTTCAATCGCGTCCTGACATTTGATTCCATCAATAAGACTATCACCGTCCAACCGGGCATTCGGTGGCGCGACATTCAGCGGCGCATCGATCCGTCGAATCTCTCGATAAAGATCATGCAGACCTACGCCGACTTTACGGTCGGCGGCTCGATGTCCGTGAACGTGCACGGGCGATACATCGGCCAGGGGCCGCTTGCGCTGTCGATCCGCTCGTTCAAGATCGTGCTCGCCGACGGCTCGGTCGTCGAGGCGAGCCAGACGGAGCATCCCGACGTTTTTTTCGGCGCAATCGGCGGCTACGGCGGCTTGGGCGTCATCGTCGAGGCGACCCTCAATCTCGCCGACAATGTGCGCGTGAAGCGCTCGAACGTACGAATGCCGATCTCGCAATACGTGTCGTTTTTCAAGCAGCACATCCGCGATTCGGCCGCCGTCATCTTCCACAACGGCGACATCTATCCGCCGAACTACGAACGCGTGAACGCCGTTACATGGTCGCAGACGAACGACCCGGTCACGGTACCCGAGCGACTGATTCCGACTGGCAAGCCGTATCGCCTCGATCGGTTTGTCTACTGGATGATGTCCGAGTGGCCGTACGGCAAAAGCATTCGTGAGCACGTCGTCGATCCGATTCTGTTTCGCGACTCGCCCGTCGAATGGCGCAACTACGAGGCAAGCTACGACGTCCGTGAGCTCGAGCCGTCGTCACGCGAGCAGTCGACCTATGTGCTCGAGGAGTATTTCATCCCGGTCGAGCGCTTCGACGACTTCGTGCCGAAGATGCGTGCGGTATTCCAGAAGCACCACGTGAACGTCATCAACGTCTCGATTCGCCACGCCTTGGCCGATCCTGGGACGTTGCTTGCGTGGGCACCGCGGGAAGCATTCGCCTTCGTCGTCTATTACAAGCAGGGCACGACTCGGCCGGCTCGGCAGGACGTTGGCGTTTGGACGCGAGAGATGACGGATTCGATCCTGTCGGTCGGCGGAACGTGGTATCTGCCGTATCAGCCGTGGGCGACGCAGCAGCAATTCCTGCGCGGCTATCCTCGCGCCTCGGAATACTTCGCCCTCAAGAAGCAACTCGATCCCACGACCAAGTTCCGCAACACGCTGTGGGACAAATACTATTTGCCAACTGTCGATCCGGCGCGCGCCGAGCTGAGTCCGGCGATGCGCACCCGCCTCGACTCCGCGGGAACGTACAGTCGTGACGAGGGGCAGACGTTCCTGACCCATCCCGAGTGGTACATCGTGTACAGCTCCGACGAGTATGCCGAGTGGCTCGCACACAAGCTGCCGACGGATTTTCCGTACGCGAAGTCGATCGCGCAGTTCTGGATCGACTACCGCGAAGCGATCGCCGAAACACGCAATGCCTACCCGACCAACGTCGGCTACCACGTCATGCTGGCGGTGATCGGCACGAGCTACTCCGCCGAGCTCGCGCTCAAGGCCCTCTACGAGAACACGATCGGCCGCTTCTTCGGGTGGACCGCCAATCACGAGCTGACCGACGAAGATCGCTATGCGGCCGTAGTCGCCGCCGATTACGGGAAATTCATCCACGTACGGCCGTGGTACGAGTATCGATTCGCGTCGAAGCTGAAACATCTCTGGACCAAAATCCCGCTCGGCGGCGAACACTGGGGCCGAAAGCTCGAGCGACGCGCCTTCCTCAGTGCCGAATACGGCATCAAAGCGGTGTATGCGGAGGCGATCACGTTAGCGACGCACGCAGCGTATGCGCCGCAGGATGACAAGATGTTGACTGTCGTGACCGGTTGGAATGATTCGATCGGTGCGCGACAGAAAGGAATCAAGACGGTCTCGCAGCTGGACAGCGTGCACACGCTTGTCGCGCTGCCGCGATACGACGAGTTCCGGGATGCGATCCGCCGGCTCGCCGGCGCGGCGGAGGGCGTGCGGATCACCGAGATCGCCGGCAATCATGATATGCTCATGACTGGCGTCGCGACGAACGACTGGACGAACGCCGACATGAGTGCTCGCGTCTTGTACGAGGTTCCACTGCCGAGCGACTCGTTGCGCAAACGCGTCACGATGCGCGTGCCAGTAGGCGAGCTGCTGCCGGTCATGCGACGACTTGGTGGTCAACGAGCGTTGGTCATCGACCACATCTACGACTATTGACCCTTCCGCAGGGCTCAACCCGGGATCTGTTGAATCGCTCGCTCGAGCTCTGCGACGAGTAGATCCCCGTTGTCCGAATCGAACGGCATGGGCGGCCGAATCTTGATCACGTTGTGGTACGGCCCATCCGTGCCGAGCAGAATGCCGCGCTCGCGCATCCGGTTCGCGACGAACGACGCCTCTTCGGTAGCTGGCTCGAGTGTCGCGGGGTCACGCACGAGCTCCACTCCGAGAAATAGCCCGGAGCCTCGTACGTCGCCGATGATGGGGTACCGCTCCATCAACGGCCACAACTTCGCGATGATGGCGTCGCCCACCTGCTTCGCGTGCTCCCGTAACTCTTCATCGAGCACCACATCGAGCACCGCCAGTCCGATGGCGCACGAGACCGTGTTGCCTCCGAACGTCGAGAAGTATTCCATCCCATTGGCGAACGACTCCGCGATCGCTCGCGTCGTCGCGACCGCGCCAATCGGATGTCCGTTGCCGAGCGGCTTCCCCATGACCACGATGTCCGGAACGACCCGCTGGTCCTCGAACGCCCAGAAGCTCGTTCCCATGCGGCCGAGCCCTGTTTGTACTTCGTCGGCAATGCACACGCCACCGCTGTTGTGAACGTGCTCGTAGACCGCCGCGAGATATCCTTTCGGCAGAATCAACTGTCCGCCCACGCTCGGGCAGGTCTCGGCGATGAATGCGGCAAGTCGGCGCCCGCGAGATGCGACAACGTTGGCGAGCGCGCCGACTTCCGCGGCATACCGTTCGCCCGCGCTCGGATCGCCGCGCTTGTGTGGTCCTCGATAGTCGTCGGGCAGCGACGCGACATGCACCCATGGAGGCGCGCCCGCGCCCCCAGGTCCGTTGTGCTTGTACGGACTCAAATCGATGAGCGACGTCGTGTTGCCGTGGTACGCCGAGTCGAGCACGATCACGTCCGTACCGCCCGTGTACGTTCTCGCCAAACGCAGGGCCAGCTCGTTCGCTTCGCTCGCCGAGCTTACGAAGTAGCACACGTCGAGCGCTTCAGGCAGCGTCCCGAGCAATCGCTTCGCGTAGTCAGTGAGGAGGTCGTTGAGATAGCGTGTGTTCGTGTTCAACACCCGCATCTGCGCGGCCCCAGCCGCCACGACGCGAGGGTGACAGTGTCCAACGTGCGGCACGTTGTTGTACGCGTCGATGAATCGTCGTCCCTCGTCGTCGTACAAGTACTGTCGCCACCCGCGGACGATCTTGACGGGGTCGCGATAGGCGATGCTGAGGTTGTGCCCGATCATCTCACCGCGCGCGGCAAGCGACTCTGTCTTCGTCGCGGTCGCCCGTGGAAAGCGATGCGCAGGAATCCGCGTGAGCAGATTCGGATCAGGGCACAGCGTTCGGAATGCTGCGCGCTGTGACGGAAGAGCTACGCCAGGGAAATCGATTCCGAGATCGAGCAGATTGGTGATGATCTGCAGATGCAGATGCGGCGTCCATCCGCCATTCACCGACGGATCACCATACGTCGCGATCTGCTCTCCAGCGCGTATGGGTTTTCCAACCGCGAGGCCGGTGAGCGACTCGCGGCTCAAGTGTCCGTACAACGTGAAGAACTCTGTTCCGTCGTCCGTCTCGTGCTTCAGGATGATGACGGGCCCATAGTCGAGGTACGCCGCATTGTCCGCAAAGAGGTGAACCGTTCCTGCCAACGGTGCGAACACCGGCGTGCCCGCAGGGCCGAAGAGATCGAGACCGATGTGAATCGTGCGGTGCTCGTCCGTCGGACGCGTGCCGGTAAACGCGGGCGCTACATACAACAACCGCGGCTCGTCGTATCGGCCGACGCTCACATCCACGCGCGCTCGCTTCATCTCGCCGAAGATGCGCGCCGTGAGCTGCGGCTCCGCATTCTCGGTCGGGTCGCCGTCGACGAGTGGACTCGACACACTGAGGTCGAGCACGAGGCTTGGTGCCTTGGCGAGATCGACATCGATGACCGGTGCGAGCGCTGGAAGGCGAGAGAGATACGCCCGGACGCGATCGGCAGCCGGCGAAGGCGGAACGCCGGCTGCTTCTCGCAGCACGACTTCCGCAAGACCGAACGGAATGGCGGCGAGCCGAGGGAGCGCTTCACGAATCGCTCGCTGACTCACGCCGAGATAGTCGTTGTCGGGTCGCTCGCGCTGCTGCGACGCAGCGATGCAGACGCTCGCGCAGAGTCGGAGCACCGCGAGACCGAAAACCGACGCGAGCTCGTCATCATCCAAGGCACTTCGCTCGGCGTAGCCGCGCACGATCGACGAAGCCACATCGAGCGGATCGTCACGATCGAGCATCGCGTAGGCCATCGCGATGGCCAGCTCACCGATACGATAGCTGTGCACCATGTCGCCGAAGTCGACGATGCCGACCACCGACTGATTGCGCGTCTCCATCGTCGTGCCGCCGCCGACGAGAATGTTCGCGTCGTTCAGATCACCGTGGATGATCGCCTTCCGAAGCGACACGAGCCGCGGCACGGTGTGTCGATCGATCCGCGCGACCAGGCGATCGATGAGTCGTCCGAGAGCCTGGTCATCGACCAACGCGCGCTTCGCGTCGATGATGCCTCGCGCGTTGGCGAGGTCCCAGTAAAAGTCCCGGAGCAGCGCCGGATGGGTGAAGTCGAGCAGCTCGCGCTGGAGGGCGCCAACCTGGCGGCCGAGATCCTCGAATAGACTGACGGACCTGCGACGCACGCTCGACAACGGAACGCCGTTCAGCCAACTGATCGCCCACACGAAATGACGCGCGCCGTTCGAAAGATCTTCGACGAGCGCGCGCCCGTTGACCGTGCTCAATACACGCGGCGTAGTGTCGAGACGGGCCGCCAGGTGGGTGATCGCTCGCTGTTGAGCCTCGAGCATCGCGCGCTCTTCCGTGGCGTTCGCCACCTTGAGCACGACGCGCTGGCCATCGGAGCCCTGGATCAGAAAATTCTGATCGCGCTCACTCGTCAGCGCCGTCGCGCGTCCATCGACGCCGAAATACTCGCGCGCCATGCGCTCGGCGGCCGGAAGATCGAATCGCGGGGTTTGATCGAGCATTCCGGAAGCTAGGCGACGGGAATCGCCGAGTCAGCGCCGTCAGCGCTCTCCGCGAATCTCCTTCGGAACGCGCGCCTCACGCACCGCGCGCCACTCGTCGCCCTGCCGGGCGACCTGGTATGCCCGCTCGAAGCGCAGGGTTTGGGACGCCTCGCCGCTGGGTGTGTCGTATTTCTGGACGTAGATGTAGACCTGCACCGAGTCGCCGCGGAGCGCGAACACCGGCGAAAACCGAACGATGTAGCCCGGCAGCTCGGCTTTGCAGCGAGGCGCGCCTTTGGTCGTCAGCTCCGGCTCACAGGCTCCACGTGTAATGCCTCGCTGCTGAAGGTCGGCGGCAACGGCGGCAGGAACGGTGCCTTCGGGCGTCAGTCCGACACCCCGCGGAAGCTCGCGCGAGTCGAGCAGCAGCGAGAGCGACGGATCGAGATCGAAGGCGCCGCGGACGGCAGCTTCATAGACTCGCGCTTGGGCGTTGGGCGGAAGCGTTGCAACGGCCAGCCCCTTTCCGCGAACAACGTTCGAGTCGTCAGGCTTGCACGCAGCGTAGCCGATCAAGCACGTCGCCAGGATGCATCGAAGTCGCGTCCGCATGCTCATACGATAGAGACGAAACGAGCCCCGCGGCGCAAACCCGCGGGGCTCGTTTCATCAACACTGGCGACTCTCGATTACCTGTGCGTCGAGCGGTCGTGCTCTGCCCGCTCGTGGTCGATTCGTGCGCGGATGTCCCGATCGCGATTCTGGCCTTGATGATCGCTGCGAGCGCGGTAGTCGCGATCGCGATCCTGTCGCTCACGCTCGTTCCGAGCTCGCTCCATCTGCCGGGCACGTTCGATCCGAGCGCGTTCGATCCGAGCCTGTTCCATTCGAGCCCGCTCGGCACGCTGGCGTTCCCAGCGCTCTCGTTCCAACCGCTCGCGCTCGATCCGTGCTCGAACGTCACGATCGCGCTCCTGCTCGCGCCGGAGCGCGACCTCACGGTCACGCTGGCGCCGGTACCAGTCATCGGAGTTGTACACGGCGCGAGACGCCGTTTGATCTCCCCAGATGACACGTCCGTTCCTCGGGACGTTGGCTTCCGCAGCCGCGCAGCTCGTTGGCCGCGGCTGCCGTCCTGGCGGAACACCGTCGATCCACACACGGCACATCCCGGCCGGCGGGCGCTGCCCCGG
>Ga0070681_10001487_pt1 | contig 20722 bp, 18 predicted proteins | sample KBSC83BmetaG_FD_65650 | JGI IMG/M metagenome (GOLD analysis project Ga0070681, IMG submission 65650) | Corn rhizosphere microbial communities from Kellogg Biological Station, Michigan, USA - KBS C8-3B metaG | ecosystem: Host-associated > Plants > Roots > Rhizosphere | place: USA: Michigan... | reverse complement strand
TCTGCCACGAAACCGGGCGCTACAGTTTTGGAGAGGTGGCAGAGTGGTCGAATGCGCCGGATTCGAAATCCGGTTTACGGTTATGCCGTAACGTGGGTTCGAATCCCACCCTCTCCGCCAAATCAATAAGTTAGCATTGCTTTGGTTTTCTGTTGTTTGCACTCACTTGCACCCATTTGTCACCCCGATGGTGACAAATGGGTGACAAGACTTCGAGATCTATACGTCGTACTGGCTTGCTCGGCATCGACATGTGAATTCTGTCACCCTTAGATGCAAACTTTAGCAACATCCTGCATACAGGAGTTGCAATCAGGTCGTGCTGGGTGCATGGTGATGGTATGCAGCCACGCCGCCACCAATCCGACCATTCGCGCCGATTGCGCTGGCGGATTATGGGCCTCAACGCCTTGCGACAAGAGAGCCGTCTATTTGAGCGCCGCGCGAGGCGGAACTCATATTGGATAGCCTTGACGTGGATGCTGATAACGGCCGTGCTCCTGCGGCTGACCACCTTTGATGCGGCGACGACCGCTGCATACGTGTGCATGTTCACAGCGTTCATCCCCGCGCTCGTGACTGCGACTTTCGCCCGCATTGCAACGCGTGTGGACTTCGCCGCGTTCCTGCGGCGCCTCCTCGCTGGCCTGCCGGCGCGAAGCCAAGTTATAGCTCACCCACTATATGTGGAGGCTGTAATCGCACTCGAAACTGCTGCGCAGCGAGCCCAGCGGAACGCCCTCTCCCGCGTGCATGCAATTAACGCACGTCGACGGCTCATCCTGCACGGCGCCCCTCATATCGCCGCGCATCGCGCGCATTTCGCCGCGTACCTTGCGGCGCAGGCCACCAGCTAAGCCGGGCGGCCTGCCCTCCGCAATTCCCCTGATGCAATTTTTGGCCGCCGGCGCAATGCCGAGATGGCCATTTGCTGCGCTTAACGGCGCGTCAGCAGTCCTCTGTACGGTCATGCGCCGAGGCCATGGAGACACCATCCATGGATCATCCCGCACCATTTTCCGCGCTCAACGATGGCGAACGAAGCTCACTCTCGACGCTCGACGTTGATGGTCTTGCGCGTCTTCTGCACCGCTCGCGCGCGTCGATCCTGTCTGATCGCACACGTGCACCCAAGCGGGTACCGCCTGCCCATGTCCCGCCCGGCACAAGGCAACCAATTTGGCTGCTAGACGAAGTGCTCGACTGGCTCAGATCCAGTCCGTCACGCCGCCAAGCGTCGCAGACACCTCGTCGCCCCGGCCGGCCGACCAAGGCCGAAGAGCGGGCCTGGAGGGCGCGGCATGCCTAATCCCAGTTCCCGTCTACTCCTCGATCAAAAGCCGTTGGTACTCATTCCGGCGCTCGCTGTGGCCGTCGGTCTTGTCGAAGCCCTGTTCCTCCAGCAACTGCACTACTGGCTGCAGAAGCCAAATACGGGCGTTCAACACGATGATCGGAAGTGGGTCTACAACACGATTTCCGCTTGGCATGAACAGCTGCCATTCGTCAGCCCGCGCACGTTGCAGCGCGCGATCGATTCACTGCGACAGCGGCGGCTACTCATCACTGACACCTTGGCGCAGGTTCCCCGGATCGCTAGGCAGACCGGCCAAGACCCGCGCGATCGCATCCTGTATTACACGATCAATTACGACGTTCTATCCGGTCTTTGCGATGGAGCCGTCAATACATCCGGCGACGGTTGTTCTTCATCGTGCCAAGTTGGCACCTTGCACGACACCAATGCGGAACGATGCAAGGAGGCAGACAGGCCGCCTGTATTAAGTGCAGAAACTACAGCAAAGATTACAGACAGACAGCAGCAGCCATGCGGCACCTGCCGGCACCCCGCTGCGATCGCTGCTGCTGCAGCCCGGCCGATAGGAGACCAACCGCGGCATTGCGGCATCACCGTGTGGACCGATGGGGACTTGGGCCTGGTCAAAGCGCTGATTGCCGCAGATGGCGAGGACGCCGTAACGCGACAGGCCGCCGAGAACCTCAAACAAGGAATTGCGCTCGGCAAAGACGGCATGCCACTGGCCAGTGGTGTCGCAAAGGAGTTGGCGCGTAAGCGAGCGGACGCAGCGCGCGAAGCAACCGAAGCCGAACAACATAGTCGAGCACATGCGCCGGCCGAGGATAGCGCTACCGCCGCGCGCAAGGCCGAGGCACTGATGGCCGAGTACTCGAGGCTGCAGTCATGACCGGCCATCGCCTTCTTCGTCGCACAGGTTGCGCGCCGCAACGCGTGGTCGACGCGCTGCGGCTGCGCGTCCCGCTCACGACATCCGAGCTCGAACGGTTGTTGTGTCTTGCTAGACGAACCGCGGAAGAAGCGGTGCGAACACTCCACGCACGTGGGGAGATTCGCATCGCGGGGTTCGCGCAGCGTGCCCCGCGCCAACCTGGCCGACGCGCACTCCTTTGGACCACCGTGCCCAAACCCGCACCCGCAGCTTGTGATGAAGCTGCGCGTTGAACCCGCTCACCAAACGTTCCACCAGACCACCGAAATCGGAGCAATCCATGAAATCGAAAACGAAGAAGATCGAAGCGCAGATCGAGGAACTGAGAGCCAAGTTGGCAGAGCAAAAACGTCGGGACGCCGACGCGCTGGAGGCCGAGATGTTGAGGCTCATTCGCAAGGCCGCCTGCCAACGTGAAGTCATCGAATTCGCCCAACGCCTGATCGCGCAGAAGCAGACCGAGCGTAGCGATTCGTGATTAACACGGTCGGCGAATTTCACCGGCAACCGGGATACGTCATGCGGATAGAAGACAACGGCACCAATGGGCCGCCGATGCGCGAGCGCTTCGCGCTCGCTATCGGCTTTGAATCAAGCACACATGACGCATCCCGGTTGGGTTGCCGGAAACCCGCGCGGTGCGCGACTTCCCGCGTGACACACGCGACTTTCGAATTCGTTGCACGTCGTGACACATCGCAGCGCTGCTTCGGTTTCCGCGTGAAACGTCGTGACACGCCGGACCGGCAATCGGAGCAGAGCCGACACCACGGAAGCCGGCAGAAATCGCAAGCACACCGGTCAATGCGGCCATCGAAGGAGACAAAACATGCGTAACCGCTGGGTCAGTTTCCGCCTCACGGACGAGGAGCGCCGCGTGATCGTCGAGTCGGCCAAGGCAGCCGGAATGGCGGTCGGACCACACATGCGGGCGCTGGCGTTCTCGGCGTTGTCTGGGCGCGAGTCCGTTGGTCAGATTCGCTCGCTTTCAGACCAAGTCTCGGACCTTCGCAATGCGTTGAATGCCCTCGCTGGCCACGTTGCGGCTGAGAGCAAAAACGGCGCATTCACGGCCGTCACGGAAGTGTTCGAGAAACGCCAGAAACCGATGCTTGCCGCGATCGGAGAAGACCTGCAGAAGGCCATCCAGAGGATGCCGAAGTGATTTCCAAGGCCGCCATCGCGAACGCTTCTGGCATTGCTCGCCACGTCACCGACACCACCCGGACCGCCGAGTATTACCTCGGCGAGAGCGTGCCGTCGTACTGGGTCGGCGGCGCGTGCGCCGATCTTGGAATTTCCGGACCGGTCGATGAAAGGAAGCTGGTCGACCAGCTTGAGGGGCGCGTCACCGATATTACAGGCGAACGTCAGCTTGGCCGCGTGAATGCCGATGGTTCCTTTGACCGGCGCATGGGCTGGGATTTCACGATTTCGGAGCCGAAATCGCTGAGCATCGAACGCGAGGCATTCGGTAATCAGGCCGTTGCTGATGCGATTGCCACGAGCAATAGATCAACGCTCGCTTACCTTGAGGAAGTGGGCGGGTGGACGCGTATCCAAGGCAAGAAGGTCCACACCGGCAACCTTGTCATCGCCGCGTTCGAACACGTCGAAAGTCGGCGCGGCGACATGGATGTTCATACCCATGCCCTGGTGATGAATACGACCACGCACGAGGGCAAAGCCTACTCGTTGAGCAACGAGGAATTGTTTGCCCATCGGCGCGCCGCCGACGCCTTGAAGCAAATGGAAGAAGGCTATCTGTTGAACAAGGCGGGCTATGCCGTCTGCTACGACAACGAGGGCCATGTCGAGCTTGCCGGTTACACCCGCGACCAGATTTCAATGTTCTCCAAAGGTGCCGCCGAAGTTGAAGCCGAACTCAAAAAGAAGGGCCTAACCCGCGACGCGGCCGACTGGTCGGATCGCAATGAATCGAACATTCGGACGCGAGACAGGAAATCTGCGGCGGAGACGCGCGAGCAGGCCCATGAACGGTGGCGGTCGGAAGCTGAGGCCGCGGGCGTGCAGCGTGCCAAGCACGACCCTTCCGTGGCACGCGCCTGGTCGGCACTCGACGCCGACACCGAGGCATGTAAGGCGATCCAGGAGGCGCTCGAAAAGCTCACCGAGCGCGAGTTCGTCTTCACGCGCGCCCAACTCGATCTTGAAACCGCAAAAGCTGCGCAAGGCCGGGCAACCATGAAAGCGGTCACGAGACAGATTGACCGCGCCATAGAGCGCGGCGAGATCGTCCGCGATATGCGCAATGGGCGACTCACCACACGCGAGGCACAAGCCGCCGAGCGTGAGATGGACGCCCGACTTGAAGCCGGACGCCGCGCGCACGAAGCAGTGATGACCAAGCACGAGTTCGAGCAGGCGCTCGACGCGTTCGAAACGCGGAAGTCGGCCGAGTCCGGCCGCGATTTCCACTTGAACCCCGAGCAGCGGTCAGCCGCCGAAATGATCTTGACGGGGGCGGATCGCTTTCAAGGCGTACAGGGCCTACCCGGCACGGGCAAGACCACGTTGTTGCAGTTCGTGCGCGAAGCGGCCGAGTCGAAAGGCTGGACCGTCGTCGGGCACTCCAATGGCGCCGAACAGGCACAGAAGATGGAAGCCGAATCAGGTATCCGCACTTCCACAACCGCCTCGCATTTGCTTGCCCAGGAACGTGATCAGCACGACAACGCGCCGGCAGAAACCCGGCGCGAATTGCGAATCATGGACGAGGCCAGCCAGAGCGGCCAACGCCAATTCAACCGCGTTTTGCGGACCAGCGAACGCGCTGGCGCGAAGACGATTTTCATTGGCGACAAGCATCAGCACCAAAGCGTAGAGAGCGGCAAGGCATTCGAACTGGCGCAAGCTCACATGCAAGTCGCCGAGCTTGGCCGCGAAGCAATATCCCGTCAGACGACCGGCAACGCCATAGCGGTAGTGTCGGCGGTCCTCGACAAGAAGTATCACGACGCCATGCTCAGCATGGACGTGCAAGTAATTCGCCCAAATCAAGACGTATTGCCCGAGGACGCAAACCGGGCCAGCACGCGCTTCGCCGCGCGACAGGACAACCAAGCCGTCATCGCGCAGATCGGACGCGACTATGTCGAGCTGGATCGTCGCACACGCGATGGAATCATGGTCATCACCGGAACCAATGACGACCGCAAAGCAATCAATCACGCCATCCGCAGCGAATTGAAGTCCCGCGAAGAACTCGCGGGAGCCGTCGACGCCATGACGCTGCAGAAGGTAGACATGGAAAAAGCGGCGGCACGTCGGGCGGTGAGCTTCGAGGCCGGCCAGGTCATCGAAGCCGTGACCGCCGCAAAACGTCAGAACGTGGGCCGTGGTGAGCGGTTCACCGTTCGGGTCGCCGATTCGCGCACCAACACCCTGAGCGTGATTGACGATGCGGGGCGCCGCCGGGTGCTCGATCCGGGGGCAGTCCAGTTCCGCGCCTACAACCGCGAGGTTCGTGAGTTTGCGCCAGGTGACAAGGTGCGCTTTACCGAGAACCACCAGCTCGGCGACGGCACCCGCGTTCGCAATGGTCAGCGGGGAGAGGTCATGGCGGTCAGCACGCGACGCTGCGTGCTAACGGTTCGCACCGCAGGCCACAACGTCGATGTATCGATCCAAGACGCCAAGCTCGATTACAGCTATGCGACCACTTCGCATTCCGGGCAAGGGCGCGACGAACGCGCCGCATGGATTCACCACAACACAGAGGTCGGCCGCCATGGCGAACGCGAGGCACTGGTGAATGCCACGCGCGCCAAAGAAACCCAGCGACTTTACACGCAAGACGTGGCGAAGGCCGAGCGCCAGATGGGCATCGTCATCGACAAGATCGCCGCCCACGACGTTTCCAACCGAGCGCCGGAAGCGATGCCGGAACCCCCACACAGCCCGCAGCCAACGCCGGATTCCAGCCGGAGTTGGTCGTACTGAGTTCAACGCTGTTTCGTCATCACCCATCCACCACAGGGGTACATATGAAAGCGCAGAAGTATCTGAAGATCCGTTTTGAGGAAGTCATCTTGGGCATGATCCTGGGTGCCGCAGTCGGCCTCGCACTTGCGGTGCCTTTCGTCGCCCCTCTCGAAACCTTGAACCCGCTCAGTCCGTCCACGGGCACTTTGGAACCGCTCAAGGCGACCTTGGCGGACGGAATGATGTTGCTGGGTGCGCTGTGTGGGGCTTGGATGCTGGGCCGCCAAGAACGCGATTCTCATTTGCGAGGTGCTCGCTTCCTGCCGGGCCGACGCGAAGCCAAGGCAGCATTGCAGGAACAAGAAAACAAGCAGTTCAGTGAGGCGCAACGCAAACGCAAAGTTCGCGGTGTCCAGATCGGCGGCGTCGAGCTTGCCCTCAGCCGAGAAGTAGGACAGCTGTATGTCGTCGGCTTGCCCGGCGCCGGCAAGACTGTTTTGTTGACCAGCCTCATCCGCCAGGCACTTGCGCGGGGCGACCGCCTCATCATCCACGACCCGAAGGGCGACTTCGTTGCACGCTATTACGACCCGGCTACCACTGTACTGCTGGGGCCGTGGGATGATCGTGCGGTCACCTGGGATGCGGCCAGTGACATCGACACGCCGGCGCTGGCCAACGAGTTCGCACAGGTTGTGGTATCAGGCGGATTGCCGATCACCGCGCAAAGCGGCAACGCGAAGCACTTCATCGACGGAGCGTCGCGCCTGCTCGCGGGCTTGATCCGCAGTTACCAGGCGAGCCGCACGTCGTGGCGCTGGGCCGACTTGTCGCATGCAGTCGCTGGAGACAATCCGATCGCGTTGGTGCAACGGGCGGCAAAGGGCGATTCGGCCCTGAAACTGACATTCCCGACCGTGTTCCCATCCGATCCACAAACCCCGCCGATGCTCGACAAGGACGGTCCTTCGATTCTGAGCACCCTTGGCAATGCCGGCGGTTGGCTGGTCGACTTCGGCGCCGTCGAAGAAGCTCGCCCGAACGCATCGAAGTTTTCGTTGCGGCGCTGGTTGCTCGGCCAAGCGGACGGCAACGTGCGCATGGTGGTGCTGAACTCGAATGCGCTCTATCCGCGCGCGTGCGAGAACCTGTTCGGCGCCATGCTGGCGACGATCGCGGCAACGCTTGCATCGCCAAAGATGCCGGAAATCAGCGCCGATGAACCTGGCACGTGGATCGTGCTCGATGAATTCCCCCAACTCGGCCCAACGTCGCTGGACAAGATGCAGCAGATCGCCGAGCTGGGCCGGAGTCGTGGCGTGCGCATGATTGCGGCCCTGCAGGACGAAAGCCAGCTTGTCGCGAAGGTCGGCCGCGACAAGGCTGAACCGATGCTGGCGGTCCAATCGACACGCATCTACGTCCGCAGTTCCGACAAGACTGCCGAGGCGGTCAGCCGCCGCATCGGCAACTGCGACGTGCACCGCATCGAAACCACGAGCGAAACCGGCGCCATCCAGGGCAAAACCAAGCGTGTGCACACTAAGCAGGTGATCCTGCCATCCGAGCTTCTGGGCCTTCGCGTGAGGACGAACGAGCGACCCCTTGGCGCCGAAATCATCCTTCACATCGAAGACACACTGGGCAAGCTCATCCAGCCGTTTCCGGATGGTCGAGTGGCGACTGCGGAGGCGTTCGTCGAGTGCGAGGCATGGAAGCTGGGGGCACTTCCACGCCCAGGCCATAGCGAGGACACGAGCGGCGAATCCAATATCCCCACCAATCCGGAAAGTCCTGATCACGACGACCAATGCCAAGACCCAACCGACTACAGGAGCTTTTGACCATGCGCACCAGCCGTCCCATTGCTCGCGTCGTAATCGCCACGCTGATCGCGGTCGGGGGGTACTACTATTTCGGCGCAGTGCTCCCGGCCAACGGTGCCACCATCGTTGCGGTCGCACTGGCGGTCCTTGAGCTCATCGCGCCTTTGTTTTCCGGGAACACAGGCGTTGGTGGCAGCTTGCGCGTTCTAGTACGCGTCGCGGGAGCGTTGCTTGTGTGGCCCGCGATCGCCATCGCACTGGAACGTTGGGGTGGCATCGAAAGAGATGCGTCCATCGCGGTCGCCAGCATGATTGCTTGCGTGTTCGGCATCGGCGCATCGGGTCTCGGTTCTGGACGTGACCGGACACGAATCGCGACCATCATCGTGTCCATTTGCCTGCCGTTCTACGCGTTGATCGCTGCGGCGTTTGATCCGTCACCGCTCGCGTGGGGCGTCGCCGCGATCGGCGTTGCGATTGCCGCGATCGTCGCCGAGGCATCAGGCGTCTGGCCATCGACGGTTGAAAACACCTTGCTCACTGCCGCGAGTCTTGCCGGTGTAGCGGGCGCAGTGTCGCTGCTGCGGTGGCTTATCTAGCCATCTAGGTCCATATGCGCTTCCGGATTGACACCAGGAACCACAGGCGCGACGATCCGTGGCCACGCTCGAATTGAGCAAAATCGGCGATAGATCGCTCTCGAACCATTTATGGCGGCCAAGATCACCCCTCGATTGATTGAACTGACATATGAAGCGGCGCTCAAGTCGTTCTGGCGAAAGGAGTCGCTCCGCAAGTTTCTTCGAGCCTGTCATGTCGCCGAAGCTCATATATCGACTTGGTCGTCCGACGAGAGCAAGCGCGACTTCCTTGACAGAACGTTTCAAAAGCTTCAAGCATCCGATCGTGGTAAGGCTCTGGCGTTCGAGATGGCCAAGAGCCTGTCTGAGCAAACTAGTTTTCCAGACTTGCGGAACTGGGAGGACTCCGCGTTGAAGATCGCTGGCGCGACAAAGGCGGTCTGTGAGCTCAAAGCGTACCTTCGCTCACAAGATGAGGAGATTCGCAGCGAACAAGAACGCGAGCTAGCAAAAACAAGAGCCCGTGAGGAGCGCCAACGAATCCAGCGCAGCCTCACGGATAAAGGCAAGTTACAGCAACGATTAGACGGGTTGCATCCTGCCGTAGGCACACAACAAGGTGGCTACGATTTTCAGGACTGGTTCTACGACCTCTTGGACTTCTCCGAGATGCAGAACCGACGGCCATACACGAGCAACGGCCGACAAATCGATGGCTCGCTTACACTTGATGGCACGACTTACCTTGTAGAACTGAAATTCACTGCAAGCCAGGCTTCTGCTACTGATATTGACTCATTGCGTACCAAGGTCGATGACAAAGCCGATAACACAATGGGCATAATGGTTTCTATCTCAGGATACTCCAGCGTAGCCATTTCTGGCGCATCCGGCCGTCAAACGAAGCTGCTTTTATTGGATGCAATGCACTTGTACTTATTTTTGTCCGGCTCAATTGCATTCGCCGAGGTGATATCCAGGGTTCGTCGCCATGTATCGCAAACGGGTGAGGCATACCTACCTGCCGCTAGGTTCAACGAGTGAAAGGGCTGAAAACTCAGCCAATCGGACACAAACCTGCGGAGCCGGTCGCGCCACCTACGGGGCGCTAGGCAACAGCTAGGTCATACCGCAAGGGGATGAGTCAGTGAAAGATACTTGGTTGCTATCAGTGTTTCTCGCTGCGCTATCGGGAGGACTGATAGCGAAGCTGATCGACTACCCTGTTGCATGGATCAAAGCCAGTCGACGCGAAAAGAAATCTGCGAAAGCACTTGTGGATGCTCACCTAGACCCGTTGCTGAAAGCAGCGGATGCAATCGTTGGTAAAACTACGTCCTTGGCCGAACGCGATTTTTCCGTTCAAACGGACCAGCGCGGATTGGCTCCTTCGAGCGCATTAACTCAAGATCTTGTCGGGCTTGCTTACCTCTACGCGCGATTCTGGGGACGCATCAATATCCTTGCGGAAGAAAGTTTAGGTATGTCGCTTGCGGCAGACAAACGAGGCGCGAAGCTGCAACGATTTATTGCCTGCCTCGGCTCGCAGCGGATACGCCTAGTCAACCGAACACACCAGAACGCAATTGGCGAAATAACAACCGAACTCTCTTTTAACGGCGGACGGCGAACAATCGGCCTGGTCGAGTTCGGAACGAAGATCGCCGAAGATGGTTCAGCTGACGCCTGGTGCAAGCCGCTGACGCAACTCCTTGCAAAAACGCGCACAAAAGCAGCTCGCCAGCGACTCCTCGTTTACGGTGTGGTGGTGCACGCTCTCGTAGACACGCTTGATCCCGACCATCAGTCCACGCATCCTCGTATGTCGTACGCGAACAAACTCTCGAAGAACTCGAAGCAAGAAATCGTGCACCTTGTGTTCGGTGAGTATTTGACCGAGGTCGGCGCTACAAACCGTTACACGTAGGGCAATAAAAAAGGTACCCGCCGAACGCGCTACCGAGGTAGCGTTGGAACATTGGGTACCTTCTGCATCTTCAACGTATCACGCTGCGACTAGGGTCGCAAGCGTGCGCTTGCGTAGCAGCTCGCGCAGGTGGGTGCTGATCCGCTGCGCGGGCGCGAACCAAGTTCACTGGGTAAGGCCTTCCTTCAGGCCGATCGCAGCTACAACCAAAAGTGGCGCAGCGGTCAATCCTGGCCGAAATGGATAGCCGGCGGCGAAATCCACAGTCAAAGCCACCCCGGACAGCGCGTCCGGTACGGCCGCTGCTGCGCCGATAGTGGCCTCTCCCGTTCGCGTGCCGCTCGCGCTGCGAGTCCTACGGCGTGCGTGTGCGCATCCGTGGGGGCAGCCGTCGCTGGTGCTCCGCTTCCCCCGCCTTCGGCGGTTCCCCCTCTGCCTTTGCTTGCGGCTTCTCGCGTCAAGGGGTAGCCGGCGAGCATAAACGGCCTGCGCCCCGCACGCGGGTCCCCTCCATTTATCCCTCTCCCTGCCGCTTCGCGCCCTTGACGCCGCCGCGCGCGCCGGCGGCTGGGCCTTCGTTCCGAAACATCACGCGGCCAACCGGCCGCTGGTTTCGGAGAGAAGGAGAAACGGCAATGTTGACGCAGATGGTTCGCGAAGAGAACGGGTTCACGCTGACGCAACGCGTGTTGCACCTTGGCGCCGAAAGCCTGACCGCGGTGGAACTGATGGCGGTTGCACTTGCAGACGAGAGCAACGACACGCTGGACACCTTGCGGCAGGCGTACGGTGATGCCGGCAGCATCCGGGCGCTGCTGGAGAGCGGATGCGGTTTTACTGGCCCCAAAGCGGCGCGGTTCGCGGCAGCGATGGAACTTGCCAAGCGGGCAGCATGGGAGGAACTGACCGCGCGACCGGCACTGACCAGCCCGCGCGACAGCGCGGCATTCCTGAAAGCCCGGATGGCCAGCCGACCCTATGAAGTCTTTGCCTGCCTGTTCCTCGACAACCGGCACCGTGTGCTCGCGTTCGAGGAAATGTTCCGCGGCACGCTGGACGGCGCAAGCGTCCACCCCCGCGAAGTGGTACGCGCGGCTCTTGAGCACAACGCGGCGGCTGTCATCCTTGCCCACAACCACCCGAGCGGCGTAGCCGAGCCATCGGCGGCCGACCGCAACATCACCCACCAATTGCGTGACGCTCTGCAACTGATCGGCGTGCGCGTGTTGGATCACCTCGTGATCGGTTCCGGAGAGCCCACGTCGATGGCGGCGCGGGGACTGATCTAGCCCTCTCAGGAACGGCGGCGGCCCTGCCGCCGTCGTTCTGGCAAAATCGCCTGCGTTGCGTGCGCGCTGTCGACGTTGGTTCGACAACACCTCTGTTGGGTCGACCCGAAAAACCGCCGCGACCTGCACGGTCGCGGCGGGTGAGATCAAATGCGGCCAGGCTCGCAACAACGCGTCAATCCACTAAGGGGATGCTGTGTCACGACTTACCGACCTGATTGCCGAAGCCAAAGCCAAAGACCCGCAGATGGGCGCAGACCTGGAACGCGAGTTGCGGGTGCTGTCGGCGCGATTGCCGTTCGGCCTCAACTTCGAGCGGCACCGCCCGGAAGCCGTCGAATTGCCCAGTCGCCTCGTGCGCCGCGGCGACAAAGTACGCGTGCTGCCGGAACGCGGCTCGACCGCGCTGGGCGACAAGCGGCTATGGTGGGTCAATCGAATCCGCAAGCACGGTGGCAGCAAGATTGCCGAACTGGCATTGCTGGATGCCGCCGCACCGGAAATCTGTACGGCGGCGGTCGACGACCTGATGGTGGTCGCGGAGTTTCGCGACACGATCTATCCGGGCCTCATCGCCACCGGCAAGGTAGAACGCGGCGGCGACAAGCCGTACCACACGGTCATCAATGGCGAGAATTACCACGTGCTGAAGGCGCTGACCTTCACGCACCGCGGCAAGGTCGATGCGATCTACATCGACCCGCCGTACAACACCGGCGCCAAGGACTGGAAGTACAACAACGACTACGTTGAGGGCGACGACCTGTATCGCCACAGCAAGTGGCTGGCGATGATGGAACGACGCTTGCTGATCGCACGCGAGTTGCTGAATCCTGCGGATTCGGTGCTGATCTGTACGATCGACGAGAAGGAGTACCTGCGGCTGGGGTTGCTCTTGGAACAAGCATTTCCCGACTCACGTATCCAAATGGTGAGTAGCGTCATCAATCCAAAAGGCGCTACCCGTTCGGCTGCGTTCGGCCGAACCGATGAATACCTATTCTTTGTGATGCAAGGAAGCGCTGCACCGCGCCCGGTCGCTTTGGGAACGGAATGGAAGGTTGTGCGCGACCGCCGAGCTGATCGTCTCCGATGGGCTGAGCTGCTTCGTGCGGGTTCTCACACACGCCGTTCGGATAGTCCAAATCAGTTCTATCCAGTGTTCATCCGTAATACTGATGACGGTCCGGTATTTGATTCCGTTGGTGAGCCCTACTTTGGTGAGCATCGGCAGGATGTCGAATCACCAACTGGCTGTGTCGCGGTCTGGCCAATTCGGTCTGATGGGTCGGAAGGAAACTGGCAGAACAGTGGGTCTAGCCTCCGTGATCTAATCGGAAAGGGCTACGCAAAGCTTGGCGCGTGGCGCGCGGAGAACACCGCGATCACCTACCTAAAAAGAGGAGAGCAGCGAAAGGTTGATACCGGCGTGTTTCCTGTCATAGGCAGAAGGCCGGACAATTCCGTCGTTGTGGATGCATCCGAATACTCGCCTGTCTTCATTCCAGGCACTCAATGGCGCATCGCATCACACAATGCGGAACAGGGAGGAACGAATCTGCAAAAGTGTCTGATGCCGGATCGAAAGTTCCCGTTTCCGAAGTCACTTTTCGCCGTCGAGGACGCGCTGCGTTTCTTTGTGATCGACAAGCCGGCGGCGGTCGTGGTTGACTTCTTCGCTGGATCGGGCACGACAGCCCATGCCGTGATGCGTCTAAACCGCCAAGACGGCGGCCAACGCCAATGTATTTCGGTCACCAATAACGAGGTCGCAGCCGACGAACACAGGGCGCTCCGTGAGCAAGGCTTGCGCCCAGGCGACGCCGACTGGGAGCAATGGGGTATCTGCGACTACATTACCAAGCCGCGCATCAAAGCCGCGATCACGGGAAATACGCCAAATGGTGACCCGATCGTGGGCGACTACAAGTTCACCGACGAATTTCCGATGGCGGAAGGCTTCGAGGAAAACGCCGAGTTCTTCACGCTGACCTACGAATCGCCTGTTGCCATCAGCTACAACAAGGCCTTCGCCCGCATCGCGCCACTGCTGTGGCTACGCGCGGGCAGCCAGGGCCGCTGCATCGACATGTTGCCCGCGCAAGGCTGGGCGGTGGCCGAGACTTACGGGTTGCTGGTGGAGCTGGACAACGCATCGGCCTTCATCAAGGCCGCGAGGAAGGCGAAGGGCCTGCGCATCGCCTACATCGTCACCGACGACGAGCGCCGCTTTCAGATGCTGGCGCGGCGGCTGCCGGAAGGCGTGGAACCGGTGCGCCTGTACGAGTCGTACCTGACCAATTTCAGCTTTGCCAATGGGGATTGAGGCATGAAGTTCACCCTCAAGGATTATCAGGAAAATGCGGTTCGCGACGTGCTGAAAAACCTGGCCAAGGCGCGCAAGCGCTGGCACGAGGACGAGGACAAACACGCGTTCTCCCTGACGGCCGCCACGGGCGCCGGCAAGACCGTGATGGCAGCGGCAGTGTTCGAGGCGTTGTTTCACGGCGACGACAACTACGACTTCGACGCCGATCCCGGCGCCGTGGTGATCTGGTTCAGCGATGATCCGTCGCTCAACGAGCAGACCCGCTTCCGGTTGATGGAATCGTCCGACCGGTTGCAACGCACCGACCTCGTGGTGGTGGAGAACACCTTCAACCGCGCCCGTTTCGAGCGCGGCAAGATCTACTTCCTGAACACCCAGAAGCTGGGCAAGAAAAGCCTGCTGGTGCGCGGCTTCGAAGGCGACGACAGCGGTCAACTGTTCGAGACGCGGCCCGACCTGCACTCGAACACGATCTGGGACACGATCCGCAACACCATCGAAGACCCGGCCCTGACGCTGTACCTGGTGCTGGACGAGGCGCACCGCGGCATGGGTGATCCAACGAGCAGCGCGCAACGCGAACGCTCCACGCTGGTCAAGCGCCTGATCAACGGCGAGCAAGGGGTGCCCGGCATGCCGGTGGTGCTGGGTATTTCCGCGACCGTCGAACGCTTCGACAAGGCGATGGAAGGCGCCAGAGACCGCGCTATCCTGCCGTCGGTGGTGGTGGATTCATCGCGCGTGCGCGATTCGGGTCTGTTGAAGGACACCATCGCGCTGGACATTCCCGACGAGGATGGCCAGTTCGATACCGTGCTGGTGCGCCGCGCGGCCGACAAGCTCAAGGAATCCAGCGCGGCGTGGGCGGCTTACGCAAAGCAGCAGGACGACGCCGAAACCGTGGTGCCGCTGATGGTGCTGCAGGTGCCCAATTCGCCCAGCCCCAACGACATCGGCCGCTGGCTGCACACGATATTCGAGCGCTACCCGGAGTTGCCGCACGATTGCGTGGTGAACGTGTTCGGCGAACACGCCAAGGAAACGTTCGGCAACTACACCGTTCCCTACTTGTCGCCGGAACAGATACAGGACCAGAAGTGGGTGCGCATCGTGGTGGCGAAGGATGCGATCAGCACTGGCTGGGATTGTCCGCGCGCCGAGGTGATGGTGTCGCTGCGCCACGCGGTGGATCGCACTCACATCACCCAACTGCTGGGGCGCATGGTGCGCACGCCGTTGGCACGCCGCATTCCGGGCAACGAGCGGCTCAACGCGGTGGACTGCCTGTTGCCTTACTTCGACGAGAAAACGGTCGAGTCGGTGGCGAACGCGTTGCTGACGGGCGCCGCCGACATGCCCCCGGTGGGCCGGGTGCTGATCAACCCGAAGACCATAGCGCCCAACCCATTGGCGACGGAAGCGGTGTGGCAAAAACTGGAATCGCTGCCGTCGCAGACCCGGCCGCAGCGTGGCGCCAAGCCGCCGGTGCGGCTGACTGCGCTGGCGCACGAACTGGCATTTGACGGCATCCTTGCCGGTGCCGGCAAGAAGGCGCACGCGGCCATGCACAAGGTGCTGGATGCGTTCGTCGCGGATCGGCAGGCTGCGTTCGAAGAAAAGCGTGCGTCCGTGCTGACGGTTGAGGGTCGGACCTTTACCGCGGACCTTCGCAAGGCCGAGGTTCGCAATGAGGGCTTCACCGCCGAAGCCGACGACGTCGTAACCAACGACGCTTACCGGCGTACCGCACGCATTCTGAGCCCGGACATTGCGCGCACGTGGACGGAGCATCGCGCGGCCGGGAAGGACGACGCGGACGAGGATTTCGAGGGTGCATTGATCGAAGCCCGCGAGGACATCGCCGCGACGGGCCTGCTGGAAAACGTCCAGGTGTTGTTCAACGACGCGGCGGAAAAGCTTTCCAACGACTGGCTGGCGCAGTACCGCGACAAGATTCGCAAGCTGCCCGACGACCGGCAGGAAGCCTATCGCCAGATCGCGGCCTTGAGCGCGCAGCCACAGGACATCGACCTGGTCAGGCCCAAGGAGTGGATGGCCGCCACGGCGGCACGCGAAAAGGATGGGCGCGAGGTGAAGCTGCCGACCTGGGAGCATCATGCGCTGTGCGACGAGCACGGCCTGTTCCCGGCCGAGTTGAACCCGTGGGAAGCCGCCGTGCTGAAGGCGGAGATGCAACGCAAAGGCTTCAAGTGCTGGTATCGCAACCCCAACCGGCCGAGTCAGGACTCCCTAGGCATCGCCTACGAAGAGGGCGATCAATACAAGGTCGTCCGCCCGGACTTCCTGTTTTTTGTGGAGGACGATAGCGGCAACATCGTCGTGGACATCGTTGACCCGCACGGGACACACCTCAGCGATGCCCTGCCGAAGTTGAAGGGCTTGGCGCTGTACGCCGAAACCCACGGCGGGAGCTATCGCCGCATTGAGGCAGTCGCGGAGAGCAACGGCAAAATGCGCGTGCTGGACTTGCAGCGCGCAGACGTTCGCACCGCGATCGCAAGTGCCGCCAGCGCCGCAAGCCTATTTAGCGGCGCTGGCGCAGGTAACTACCAATAAGCCAAGTGCGTGCGTTTTCGAATCGTGCACGTCCGCACCGCGGGTTTGAGTGCTATGCGTAGGACCGATCGCTATCGGAAGCGAGGTTCATCCCAGCCGTCGTCTTCACTCTCTTCGTCGTCATCGCTGTCAGGGTCGAGTGTTAGGACCGTCAATGTTCTGCCGAACTTGCCCAGGCCAATGGCTTCCTCAATCAGATCAGCGTTACGATCCGCCGCCGGAAACCAGTCGGTAGCCTCGGCGGAGTCGCTGTCTTCTGCACAGCTCAAGATGGCGGCAGGGTCATCGGACAGCCGCCTTGTCGCACTGTTCGATGGGACAGCGGCATTGCGCATCAGCGGGCGCGCCCAACGTACATGTTCCAGTAGCGGATAGACCGCGCAAAACTCCACTTTTCCGTTGAGACACTGAACGACGCCGATCGGTAGTTTGCCGATCTCAGCGTAGCGCAAGGCCGCAGCAGTCAGCGAGGTTTCGCAACGCTGTGCTAAAGCTGTGACGGCTCGCATGCCGTCTTCGTTTCGACTGATGAGCGACCTGCACAGGTGTTTTGGCATCAGAAGGCAGGCTGCGAAATAGTCCGCCTCACGCTCGATATTGTCAGCAGCACCAAACCCTGCATGGGACGCATGTTCGTTTCCAGCGCGGAATACATACTCCGGGTGCCCGTCGAGCATGTAATGCCCAATCTCGTGCGCAATGCTGAAGTGTTGAAATCCGATGCTGTCGATATGCGTGGCGTACACGATGCCAAAATTGTTTCCGGACCGGATGAGCCAGCCGGAGGCTCCTTTGAACGACGGAGCCTTCGCCGTTACCCCAATTTCGAGATGCTCGGCCACGCGAATCGGGTTCACTGGCAATTCGGTGATGTCCGCCTGACGGAGGAGTTCTTCTGTTCGGGCCTCGATGATCCGGCGGCGGAGACTATCCATTCCGGGAAGACTTGCGATCGGATAAGGACTTGGCAAAGGTCTCCAGCATCGAAATCTCCTCCTCACTCGCATTTTTGAGGTGGCGTGCGATGCGGGATGCCGCTGCAGATGCGTCCGGTTCATCTGTCACGCCCATCAGGTAATCCGTGCTGACGGCGAGCACTTTTGTGAGCCGTCGCAAATTGTCGAACGATGGCTTTCTATTGCCGCTTTCGAAATGCGAAATGGTTGTGGAGGGCAAGCCTGCGAGCTGACCGAGATCGGCCTGGGTAAGCTTGCGAAGCTCCCGGGCGGCCTTCAGGCGCGCCGGGAAGTCAGAGGGCATGGGGCTCTCCTGTAGTAGGTCACGTCAAATTATACTTGACGGAATCGACAAGGTCTATTATTGTCGAAATCGTCAAGTTTTGGTCGTCGGGAATGTTCCCGACGGGCTTGGCTAAGGATTATCACCATGGCTAACCGTAAACCGATTGGTACGACCGCCCGTACAGGCGAAACTTGCCCCGAAAGCGGTGTGTGGAAACCCAGTGGCTACAGCACGACAGCGCCGATCGCCAAGGGTAACCGTATGCCGCCTTACAACGGCCAGGCGGTTACTTGGGTCTTGGTCCAATACGCCTGAGGTGCGGGACGGAGGGACTGGAGAGCGCCCACTTGCGGGCGCTCTCCAGTTCACGCAGCTCGGATCAAGAATTCGCTCGCCTTGGCGCCCGAGGGCGCACATGTCCATTAATGGCATGGGGCGGGCGCGGCTCGCGTCGTGCGATGCCACGCCAACAACCATCCTTTACGTGCCTGTCTGATTTGGAAACACGAACGAGCGCCTCGCTCACTGGACACACGGCATGGATGCGCAGCGGACGTCAGGCAAGTAGGGCCTCGATGTCCTTTTCCATGTCGGAGACACGGCGCGCATCACTGGCGATGTTTACCTTCATGGTCACTTCCGAGACTTCGATAAGGGCACGATCAATGGGCCGCTTCTGGGTTTCTGCAAACCAGTCAAGAACGGGGCGTAGGTGCCAGAGCGACTGAGTGCCTTCATGCACGGCCACAGGGAACGTCGCGGCGTTCGTGATCATCAGTTTACGAATGTTCTGGCGGGAACACCCCACCAAGTCGGCGACATCCGACAGCCCCACGAAATCTGGTGACGCTTCGACCAGTTGCACACCCGGGATAGCCCGTTTGACGTCACGCACTGCCGACCGGACCGCATCGAGCGCCGAGCGAGCCTCACGCGTGAAGATGAGTGCGATGCGGCCGCGCTGACCAACGCCGATCGTGGCGTCGTTACAGCCGGCCTCGCCCAGCGCGTCAACGAACTGCTCCGGGTCGGCGTCAGTTTCCGGTAGTCGAAACTTCAAGATGAAATCGTATTCACGCATCGTCGGATTCCCGCTTTGCTTTCTCTCGCACGCAGTTGTCTACAACTCGACGCAACTGCCTCGCATGGTTGCTTGGGCTTTTGGGCGTACTCCAGACGCTGGTGATGCAAAACTCGCCGCAGCGGCAAGTCTCATCGTTGTATGGACAAAATATCCGGCCCCAAGCATGGGAGCCGCCTTCCTTGACCGTCCAGCCATGCTCCTCGGCATACTGGATCGCGGCTTCAATCTCCGGCTTTGGATGCCGCTTTCGAGCCATTGCGTTCTTGCCCACCAAGTTTAGGGAGGAATAGTGGGTTGTCAAGTGACAACCTAACTCTTTGCTGACCGTGCAACGGATGCCAAGGCAGTCGGACAAGCCGGCCGCAATTCTAAATGGGCTAACGCTTGTCCCCGCTCGATGTTGTCGGCTTGCCCAACCGCGGCGGACGTCTAGCCCAGCTTCTTGGCCAGGTTTTCCGCCTTCAGGTGCGTGTACCGCTTCAGCATGGCCAAGGTCTTGTGACCGGTCACGCCGGACGCTTCCATCACATCCAGACCCTTTTCGAACAGCCTCGACGTCGCTTCGTGGCGCATGTCGTGCAGGTGCAGGTTCACGAGGATGTTCGGGTCAGGATCGCGGCCAGCCTTGGCGCAATCCTTCACGTACTTCGCCCGAGCCCGCTCGCACGAGCGCGCGAATGCGGCAGTAAGCGTTCCAGGCCGCACTGTGAACACCCGGCCTTCATTTCCCGAATGGGATAACTCTCGCAGTATGCCGACGGCCTTGGTGGACAATGGCACCACGCGGCCTTCACCGTTCTTGGTTTCACCGTCGTGGAGCACCATGGTTTGCCGCTTCAGGTCGACGTCCTTCCACTGAAGGTTGGACCACTCGCCGCGCCGCATCGCAGTCTCGATGGCCAACGTGACCAGCGGACGCGCCCAGCCATCCCCATAACTGTCCAGCGCAGCGAACAACCGTTTTTCCTCGTCATGCGAAATGAAACGGCGTTCGCGCGGTGGGCCCGGACGCGGCTTGCGCACGTCACGCACCGGGTTGTGCAGACCTTCCATGCCCCATTCGAGCCGGGCAGCCTCGAAGATTGACGACAGCGCCGAGAGCTCCAACCGTACCGTGTTCGCAGACCGTACCTTAAGCCGCGTATCGCGGTACTTGGCGATGTCCGCCGACCGGATACTGGCCAGGCTACGCTTGGCCAACGACGATTCGGCAAGTACGTCGAGCCGATAACCTTCCTGTTTCGCCCCTTTCTTGGTGGGCGTCACCTCAGTACGGTAGCGCTCGATGGCCTCCGCAAGCGAGGTCTCTTCCGACTCGCGCCGTGATACAAAGACGCCGCGGTCGATTTCAGCCTCGACCTGCCGTGCCCAGCGCTCCGCGTCACGCCGGGTATTGAATGTACGGACTTGATTCGCGTATCCCTTGCGTTTGACGATCGCCTGCCACTGGTAGGGGCCTCGGATTCGAATGGTAGCCATATCCAGTCTTCGGGTGACAATAGGGTGACAGAAACTCTATCACACACCTGAAATCATTGCTGCATATTGCTGTCGCTGCGGATTCGAAATCCGGTTTACGGTTATGCCGTAACGTGGGTTCGAATCCCACCCTCTCCGCCAGAAACGCGAACGCCCCCTGTGGGCGTTTTGCGTTTCTGGAGAACCAGGCGGTG